>Ga0180298_1000068_pt1 | contig 19514 bp, 10 predicted proteins | sample GuaBasSediGuay13_FD_121800 | JGI IMG/M metagenome (GOLD analysis project Ga0180298, IMG submission 121800) | Subseafloor sediment microbial communities from Guaymas Basin, Gulf of California, Mexico - Guay13, Core 4488-10 , 4-6 cm | ecosystem: Environmental > Aquatic > Marine > Hydrothermal...
ATTTCACGCTAAAGTTCGCGGAGCGAACTTTAGCGTGAAATGGATATATTGGGTTAGTCACCACCACCTGACTTGAGCTTTTAGACTTAGGCTGTTGGCTGTTATGTTAATTAAAAAAAGCGCAATTTATGATGATGCTAAGTATAGGTGCGTTTTGTTAAAATAAGAAAAAAGGTTTGTTAGCGTTTATGAACGATGCTATGCAAAGTCACCATTCAGTCCAATCGTATTATTCTAACATCTACTCAAGAATTATCAATACAAAGGGGCACCGAATTAAAATGAAATATAAAAACTGAAAATTGAACATAAAACTGAAAAATAAAAAACTGAACAGATATTGAGCTTATATTAACAAAATCTCTTGTTTGATATTTCGTGCATAAGAGGAACTACGTGAAGTGTTTGGTAATTTAGTTAGAATTAATAATGATTAACGCATCATAGGTGTTCGGGATTTTGCTGGAAGCCTCGTATAAAGGTTAGAATTGCAAAAATGATTTAAGAAAAAAGCTCATAAACTGGGGTTTTGATTCGTAAAAATACCATTCTAAAAATAGGTACTTTTAAACCCTCTCATTTTGAACACAAAAATCTCTTATAAATCAACATCTTAAAAAAATCCCGAACACCTATGTATTAACGCATGATGGCTTATATCGAATGCTTGTGTATAACGATGAGAGAATACCATAAATGATGGGGGCTTGGGCACTGGGGTTTTACGCAAAACGTTTTTGCGCGCAAAAACTTTATTTCACGCTGAAGTTTCGCGGAGCGAAACTTCAGCGTGAAATCGTAAAAGAATGGATAGGTACTTTTAAACCCTCTCATTTTGAACACAAAAATCTCTTATAAATCAACATCTTAAAAAAATACCGAACACCTATGATTAACGCATGATGGCTTATATAGAATGCTTGTGTATAACGATGAGAGAATACCATAAATGATGGGGGCTTGGGCACTGGGGTTTTACGCAAAACGTTTTTGCGCGCAAAAACGTTATTTCACGCTGAAGTTTAGCGTAGCCCACCTTCGGTTCGCTTCGCTACACTTCAGCGTGAAATCGTAAAAGAATGGGATTGATTCTGGGCTGGCTCCGATTGTGTGTATTAATTGTTAATTGTTTTTCACTTAACAAGTTTTTGCGCGCAAAAACTTTATTTCACATTTCACGCTTTCACGCAAAAGTTTTGCGCGCAAAACTTTTGCGTGAAAAGTTGCGCGCAACTTTATTTCACGCTAATGTTTCGCTCCGCGAAACATTAGCGTGAAATGTGAAATAAAGTTTCGCGAAGCGAAACTTTAGCGTGAAATCGTGAAATCGTGAAATTGTTAATTGTTTTTCACGCAAAAGTTTTGCGTGAAAAACAATTAACAATTCTATCACCCTTTGAAGCTTTCCCACCCAACGACCCCAGGTATTGGTATTTAATCTTAATTATACTCAGCACCATCATAGATTGAGCTTCAATTAACATTTTGTAGTTGCGTGGTGGGCAGCAAAAACAGCCCTACAGAAAATGTTAAAAGATTTATGCGTACCTACTTAGTCGATATCAAGGTTTTGATAACTGATTTATTTGCCTTTTCGCGAAAAACTTTTGAGTAAAACTGATAACTGATAAAAATATGTTTAATCCCACTGAATTAGTCATTGATGGCTTTGTTGAACAACTTCAAATAGCTTATCGCCGTAATTATGGTGAGTTAGAGGCATCAAATAACGATATTATTGCTTGGGCTGGACGCATGGCCTTAGAACATTTCGCCAACAGTGATGCGCTTTATCACAACATGGAACACACCATTATGGTTACCAATGTTGGACAAGAAATCCTCAGAGGTAAACATATCCGTGAAGGGGGAGTCTCACATCGTGACTGGCTTAATTTTATCATCTCTTTGCTTTGTCACGATATTGGCCATGTGCGAGGCATTTGCCGTGATGACAACGAAAATCATTATACCACAGGGATCAAAAATGAAATGATCACTTTACCGCTAGACACGACAGATGCCTCAATGTCACCTTATCACGTTGATCGTGGCAAATTGTTTATCTTTGAGCGTTTTGGGGGCAATGCACTCATTGATGCTGAAGTCATTGCGGCTAATATTGAATTAACCCGTTTTCCCGTTCCAAATGACAGTGATCATCAAAACACGTCGTCTTACCCCGGTTTAGTGCGAGCGGCAGATTTAATCGGCCAATTGGCCGATCCACACTATCTTCGCAAGTTACCGGCACTTTTTTACGAATTTCAAGAAACGGGTGTCAATGAAAAACGGGGATACAAAAGCGCATCAGATTTACGCACTTCATATCCCTCATTTTACTGGGGCAACGTCAGCCGCTATATTCAACCGGCCCTGCACTACTTGCGCGTCACTCAAGAAGGTAAACAATGGATTGCTAATTTATACTCTCATGTTTTTGCCTCTGAACATAAAGAATTTCATTAGATATTATACAAATTTGTTAAGGGCTTGTATTTTATGACTTTTACTCAAACCCTAATTTTTAGAACAATCAATGATTTGCTGATTCTACCGTTTTCTGTTGATAAGGTTTTATAGCCTATGCAACATCAATCGATAGGGCTATTGTGGACAATGGCTCATAATATGGCTTTTTTAGGCGAGCTATTCCCCATGATGTGTGAACGTAACCTATTGAATTTATTATCAACAGAATCCGTTAGAATCAGATGATTTGTATTAAATCGGTATAAACTCTATTAATTATTAAATCCCCCCAACCCCTTTTTTCAAAGGGAGGCTACAACCCCTTCAGGGCCTCCTGTGAATAACCCTAAGAAAAGCATAAGGATTGCCACCCTCATGCGTCAATCGCAACAAGCGCAGAGTTAAACTCGTTAGGGCCTTTTGAAGCAAAACTCAATGAGTTAAAGCCGTTAGGGTGTAGCGAATTTAATCTAGGGTGGCAAGCCTTGCTTGTGGAAATTTGGCATTCTGATTACCCGCTAGATTCATACGCTTATATTTATACCGGTATGGATAGCAAATAACAAATCAGTCATTGTCAATGTTGCGGTTTAACAAGCTAATAAATTGATTTTGTTATACTCGATGATCAAGTTTTCCGATTCTGCTATATAACTACAAGGATTGTTTATAATATTTTTGGCCCAAGTTTTTGCGTGCCAAAACTGGGGGCCAAAAATGGATTAGATTGTGCAAAGCTTCATGTCATTGATTTTCATTGATAAATGAGCGTGAAACTGATGAGTTCATCAAATGCCCGGTACTTAGGCGTTGTCGAAAACTAACTTCACACTGTTTTGATAGCCCAAGTGTAGGGCATCAACTATCTCAATTGTTGATGTTATACATCGACAACGCCTTATCCGCATCGAATTAAATAATCCTTGTAGTTATAGAACGAGATGGAAAAAACGTGATCATCGAGTTATATCAATCAGGGTAATTCATCAAGCAACCCCAAGTACCCACGCTTCCCTTTTGTCAATTTCACTGCGTGAATAGGGTGTGATTAAAAGTGCGGGGGCGATCATCCCAACTAACTTTAGGTGAAAGGTTAGTCACCACCACCTGACTTTCGCGTTGCGACAACTGCTTTAGCGTAGCCGATCTTCGGTTCACGCCAAAGATTTTGCGCGCAAAATCTTTTTCACTTAAGAAGTTGAGCGAAGCTATACTTCTTAAGTGAAAGCGTGAAAAGCTGTTGGCTTAATAACTTAATAACCCCCGCACTTTTAATCGCACCCGCGTGAATATATTGAAATTCGCTATTCACTATTTGCGTTGTAGGAAAATGTCAGATATGAATTTCTCACCAAGTCAATGCCATGGCCGTTTCTCATGCCTCGTAAAATACCTATAAAAGTCGATATTTCATTACTATTAGTTGTCGTTATTGGATTAGCATTATCTTTAACGGCCTTTTTTTATGTCAAACAATGGGAACAAGACACTGCTCTTAATGAGCATAAAAAACAAGTTAATGAACATCTGCGCGTATTACGTCAAACGTTTACCACTTATGGCAATATTTTAAAATCTATCCGTGGTTTACATCATGTACATCCTCCCTTAACTCGACAGAATTTAACACAATTTATTAAGGGTGATTTACTCACACAACCTGGGATTCAGGCCTGGTCATGGATAAGTGTTGTGCCTGCCTCAAAGCGTCAAACTATTGAAACCTCGATCAGAGCAGAAGGCTTTAGTGAATTTATTATGTGGGAATATTCATCCCATTTCGATAGATGGATAGCAGGTGAACGGGAAATTTACTATCCTATATTATTTACTGAACCGCTAGACTCCAATATCAACCTGTTGGGCTATGATGTTGGCTCAAATAACACCTTAAGAATCGCTTTAGAAAATGCGCGTGATTTAGGACAAATGACAACCAGTGGGGCCGTTGAAGTACAGACGCTTAGGGGAAAATTAATGGGTATTTATGTTTTTATACCCGTTTATCAGACCAACCCCATTCCTACCACGAAAACAGAACGTAAACGTGATTTAATCGGATTTACAGTGGGTATTTTTTTACTTGACGAACTCGTTAAAACGGTTTTACGCTTACTCAAACTCCGAACTGAAATCTTTTTAGTGATCTTTGATGATACGACAGTTCCAAAAGATGAAGTATTATATGCACCACCTTGGTACAAGGAACAAATGCACAACAAACCATTTGTCGAGTTATGGTGGGGATCATTAGATTTTGGAGGACGACAATGGCGTATTGTCTTGTACAAAACCAAAGATGCCGCATTGTTTCATACTTGGTATGCTTGGGTCGTGCTAAGTATTGGGTTAATATTTACACTAGGATTATTACGTTATTTGTATATGATCCTGACTCGCGCCCATTGGGCAGAAGCCTTGGTTGCCAAACGCACCCAAAATCTTTACGACACCAATTTGGCATTAAATCAGGAAATGACGGCACGCGAGCAGATGACTCAAGCCTTGAAGGCCAGTCAGCAACGTTTTCAAGCGATTTTTAATGAAGCCGCTATTGGGATAGCGCAAACTAATTTAGAAGACAAAATCTTAGACAGCAATAGAGTTTTACAATCCTTGCTGCGATATCGTGCTTTGGAATTGAACGATAAATACCTGAAATATTTTGTACACCCTGAAGACGCTAACGCTGACCAGTTTATGTTAGAAAAACTGTTAGCCGGTAAATATGATACCTATCAAGTCAGTAAACGCTATATCTGTAAAAGTGGCGCGATTATCTGGACAAATCAAAGTTGTTCAATTGTCCGCGACACGAGCAACCCCTTCATCATTAACATGATTGAAGACATCACCGAGCGCAAATTTGCCGAAGAAGCACGACTTGAAGCAGAAAACAAATACCGCGATATATTTGAAAATGCGATAGAAGGCATTTTTCAATGCACTCCAACGGGTAGTTATCTCAGCGTCAATCCGGCTTTTGTTCGCATGTTTGGCTACGAATCGGCTGAACAAATTTATACAGAAATGACCGATATTGGGCAACAACTCTATGTCAATCCACAACGACGTGTGGAATTTATGGCCTTATTGGAAAAGCATTCCAATGTGCAAGACTTTGAATATCAAGCCCGTTGTCGAAATGGTCGGATAATTTGGGTCAACGAAACGGTGCGAGTGGTACGGGATACAAGTAACGGGCAGATTAATTATTACGAGGGCATTATTGAAGATGTAACAAAACGTAAACAAACAGAGGAAAAACTGCGCCATGATGCCACACATGATCAACTCACAGGGCTATTTAACCGAGCGGCTTTTACTAAACGTTTGACAAAAGCCCTGGCTCAATTTTCGATGGCTAAACTGTCTGAATCTTCAGAATCAAAAATGAATTTGAAGCTTAAGGTTGAGGATGAAAATCAAAACTTAAAAATTCCTTATGCCGTGTTATTTATTGATTTAGATCGCTTTAAAATTGTGAATGATAGTATGGGACATTTAGTCGGTGATAAACTGCTCACTGAAACAGCGCATCGTTTAGATCGTCACACCAGTCAAAATGATATCGTTGCTCGATTTGGGGGTGATGAATTTGCCTTAATGTTAGAAAAATTGCCCGACTTAGCTACCCTTGAACAGCGTGTTGAAGACATTCAAGAACAACTCAACCAACCTTATAGTTTAGGAGATGAAACCTTTAATACAACAGCGAGTATTGGCATTGCATTGAGTGATTCAAAATATAAAAGTGCTGATGAAATTTTACGTGATGCCGATACCGCAATGTATGAAGCAAAAAAACAAGGACGCGGTAAATCAATCATTTTCCAAGAAGGTATGCATACCAATGTCGTCAACATGGTCAGAATGGAAAGGGATTTACGTATTGCTTTAGAAAAACAACAATTTTGTCTCTATTATCAACCTATTATATCCTTAGAAAATTACACAACAGTGGCATTAGAGGCATTAGTACGTTGGATACATCCTGAACAAGGTATGATTCGGCCTGATTTATTTATTCCGTTAACAGAAGAAACCGGTTTAATTAAAGAACTAGGCTTATGGGTTTTTGAAACGGCTTGTTTTCAACTGCGCCAGTGGCAAATGCAATTTCCACATCATGCCGAATTAGGCATGAATATTAACATGTCGCCAATCCAATTTAAGCAACCGCACTTGATCAATCTGATTCAAGATATTATTGAAAAAAGCGGTATAAAAGGATCAACTTGCCGTGTCGAAATTACGGAAAACGCCATGATGCAGGATCCCGAAGCGGCACTGACAATACTTAACGAGTTAAAAAATTTAGAACTGCTGTTATACATTGATGATTTTGGCACCGGTTATTCATCCTTAAGTTATTTGCAAAGATTTCCAATAGATGCTTTAAAAATTGATCGAAGTTTTATCAAGGATATCGATACTTCTGGGAAATCAGCCCAAATTGCAGATGCCATCATCGCGCTAGGTGAAGCCTTTGGTTTAAGAATCGTTGCAGAAGGCGTGGAAAACGAGCAACAGGCTTCTATATTAAAATTAGCCAATTGTCATCATGTACAAGGCTACTTCTTCTCTCGCCCTCAAGACGCGAAATCGCTAGAAGAATACCTGAACATTGAAAGACATCAGATAGCCGAAACTTCACTCAATTAATGTTGTACATTCGCTAAAGACGCGTTATATTTAGCGTCTTTAGCGCCTCTTGCGCCTCTTGCGTTATAAATAAAATATCATCAAAAAACGTAATAACAGGTTATGCTTAATGATTGAAATAATTCGTAAAATTGTATCCGATCCTATCTTCATTTTACTGGCTTCCTTGGCAACCTTTTATGGCTTTTGGTTTGGTTTCAAGCAAGATAGAAAAAAAACAGGCACGCGCCTTAGCCCAAAAAGACACCGAAAAACAATACGACGTGTTTTTAAGCCACACGAAAGCCGATATTGAATCGGCACGTAAACTCGCTGACAGCTTACAACAACACGGTGTTAAAGTGTGGTTTGAAGAATGGGTACTCAAAGCCGGTGATCATCAACCCACGAAACCGCGCCAAGGGATTCAAGCCTCTCGGCAAATTGTGGTCATTTTGACAGCACATTACTTTCATCCTAAATCCCTTGAGCAGTTCACAATGGTAGTGCAAGCCTTGAGTGACACACAAGCCTATAGTCTGGATAAAGCACGCCCCTTAATCCCTGTTTTGTTTGAAGACTGTGAAATCCCCTCGATTTTTCAACCGTTTGCACAAATCAACTTCACCAATACCGCCAATTTTGAATGGGGTGTGCGGCAATTATTGGAAGCTTTAAATGTTGCTCTGCGTAGGCAATTCGTCCAGAAATATGAGAATGAATTACCAAACTATCCCTTTGACGATTTACGGGCGCGTTATTCACGGGGGGAAACCTTTGTCGATGTCGTGGCAAAGATTTATCGGTTGCAGCATTTTCAGGTGCAGTTGCAAACACACTGGCATGGTGTCTCTTTTGATTTGATCGTGGAAAAGCGCGATTTTGGTCTGCGCCATCAGGCGGTGGTGACTTGTCTGGAAGGGTATTGTGATTTGCCACAGTGCCGCGATATTGCCACGCAGTATCGTCAAATTTATAGTCAATTAGCCAAAGAAAATGTGCAATGGATTGTGTTAGCGGCTGAAGGCTTTAGTCAGGAAAGCGATAAGTCTTTGAATAATTTAAACATTCTGCCTCTGTCTTATGCTGAGTTATTAAATCAATTCGTCCCTTTGCGAGACTATGTTGATCAGTTGATTGTCCAATATCAAGACGATATTGTGAAGAAAATTTGGAAGGGCCAGGATTGGTTTATTCCCCCAGATATTTGCACCGATATTGAAGACAAGATTTACCCCGCCTTGACGCATGTGGCGGATTGGATGGGGAGGCCCGATGAAAATCTGATGACGATTTTGGGGGATTTGGGAACAGGCAAAACCACCTTAGCGCATTATCTCGCTTATCAATGGGCGCGGGCTTTTCTAGACGATCCTTTACATCATCCGGCACCAGTATTGATTCCACTCCGTCATGTGCGAAAAGCCATTACCTTGGACAGTATTATCAGCAGTCATTTGAATTATTACGGCTTATCGAATGTGCCTTATGCCCATTTTGAATTGATGTTGCGCTTGGGTAAAGTCATCGTCTTATTTGACGGGTTTGATGAAATGGCGGATCGGATTCGCTATGACACCATGCGTGAGAATTTTCGCGAATTGGCGCGGGCGGCTGAACACCGTAGTAAAGTGATGTTGACTTGTCGCACCCAATATTTTAAAGATCGGCAAGAGCAGGTTAAAATCATTGGCGAGGGGCCGACGTTTAAAGAGACGGAAACCCAGTTATATGAAGATCAACGCCAATATGGCAGTCGTCAGCAGGTGGTTTATTGGAGGCGTAGATCAGTTCGATCATGATCATCTGCGTTCTATCACATAATTGACAAGATAGAACGCTGATTTGACTGATTGTCATGATTTTCACGCGCGCGGTGAAGCGGAGCGAAACTTCTTAAGTGAAACGCTGATTTAATCTTAAGCCCATTCAACATCAATTACCCACACACCAATCCGATCATTCCCCTGATCCGTTGTACTCAATAGGAGCAACAAAAATGAGTAAATTTGATAAACTGATTGAAAAAATACTCAATGGTTATTCTGATTCTAATATTTCTTTTTTTGCATTATGCCAATTATTATGTCATCTTGGCTTTGAAGAACGCATCAAAGGGAGTCATCACATTTTCACAAGATACGATGTTGTAGAAATTCTCAACTTACAGCCCAAAAACTCAAAAGCGAAAGCTTATCAGGTTAAACAAGTGCGCGAAGTCATTCTCAAATATCACTTTGGAGATTAAATCAAATGAACAAATATGAAATCCTCCTATATTGGAGCCAAGAAGATGAAGCCTTTATTGCTGAAGTGCCAGAATTACCAGGGTGTATGGCAGATGGCGAAACCTATCAAGCCGCACTACACAATGTTGAAATCATCATTGCCGAATGGATAGAAACCGCAAAAGCATTAGGGCGCGAAATCCCTAAACCGAAAGGCAAATTAGTCTTCAACCACGCTACCATGAGATCATCACTTCAAACTGTGTAAATCAACCCAAAAAACGCATCGCCTATGTCTTCTTTAAAATTGAATATCCCAGAATTAACTTATGAATCGCTGTTCCAAACAGAAAGCCTCAACAAACTGGAACAGCACTTTCTCACGCACCTCCATCAACACAACCCGGCCTTGCATACCGATTTGCTCAGTTATCGCAATGCCGCGCAAACCTTCACGCCCAGACAAAAAAGTGAATTACTCATCGCCTGTGCCAAAGTGCTAGAAACCTTTCTCGCTGACTTATTTGGCATCCGTCAAGCCCTTCAAACCACAGCACAACAATTCCGACAACATGATCCCGTTTTTGCCTTTAAAAAATGGTTTGTGCTACGACGAGCCAGGCGGCGTTTAAGTAAAAAAGAACCCCTAGAAAGTTTTGCCGAACTCGACACTTGGCTCAGTGAACAGTTATCAGTGAACAGTGAACAGTTATCAGGGCGTAGGGGGCCACTTTCACCTTTATCAGCCGATTCCGATCACAAGGGATTGACAACTGATAAAGAACACGCTGTCGCGTTACTGGCAAAACGTTATCTGGCTGATAAAAACGCTTATGCTGATGAAATTGAAAAACTCACCCGCTGGTGTATTCGCGCCTTAACCACACCAGAGGGCAAAACGGCTGTGCAAAATTGGATCAGCTTTCGCCTACCCCAACAAATCGATCCCGCCCATTTAGTCCCTTTGATCGCCCAACCAAACGATGCCGCCGGCCGACTCGCCGGCCCACACCATACTCGTCGTCAGCGTCAAGGCTTTAAATTAACCGATTCACGCATGTCAGCGCGACAAATACAAAGTGAACTCAACTATTGTCTTTATTGCCATGATCATGAAAACGATTTTTGTTCTCAAGGTTTTCCACAAGCCTCCCCTGAACTAGAAATCATTTCACAGACCAAACCTGACAGGTTTGCCAAACCTGTCAGGTTTTCAAGCTTTAAAATCGACCCATTCGATAATACCCTCACAGGCTGTCCCTTAGATGAAAAGATTTCAGAAATGCAGCGGCTCAAACGCGATGGCTATACCATTGCCGCACTCGCGATGATCATGATCGATAACCCCAATTGTCCGCTCACCGGGCATCGTATTTGTAATGATTGCATGAAAGCCTGCATTTATCAAAAACAGGAACCCGTCAACATTCCACAAATTGAAACCCGCATACTCACCGATGTACTGTCATTACCTTGGGGCATTGAAATTTATGACTTACTCACACGTTGGCACCCCCTACGGCAAACACAATATCTGCCTAAACCGCACAACGGATTAAAAATCCTCATAGCCGGCATGGGCCCCGCCGGGTTAACCTTAGCCCATCATTTACTCATGGAAGGCTTTACTGTCGTCGGTATTGATGGCCTGAAAATCGAACCATTGCCTGAACACCTTATCAAGCAACCCATTGAATACTATACGGATTTCCAAGAAGAACTGGATGAACGCATCATGACCGGTTTTGGCGGCGTTGCCGAATACGGCATCACAGTACGCTGGGATAAAAACTTCCTCAAACTGGTTTATCTCAGTCTCTTACGCCGCCCTCATTTTCAAGTTTACGGCGCAGTACGCTTTGGGGGAACCCTCACGGTAGAAGACGCTTGGGATTTAGGCTTTGATCATATCGCCATAGCCGTCGGGGCCGGCCTACCACAAGCCCTACCCATTCCAGGCAGCCTCGCCCCAGGAATGCGCCAAGCTGTTGATTTTCTGATGACTTTACAACTCACCGGCGCGGCTAAAGAAAACAGCTTAGCCAATTTACAAGTGCGTTTACCCGCTATCGTCATCGGTGGTGGGCTAACCGGCATCGACACCGCCACAGAAGTACAAGCCTATTACCTCATCCAAATCGAAAAAATCCGTCATCGCTACGAACAACTCATCCAAGTCTTTGGAGAAACACGCATCCATGAACAACTTGATCCCTCTTCACGCGAAATACTCGAAGAATTTTTAAGCCATGCCAAAGCCTTAGAGGCCGAACGCGAACGCGCAGCCGGTACCGAACCCGATATACAAAGTTTATTACACCAATGGGGTGGTGTCACCGTAGCCTATCGACGCAGTTTGCAAGATTCACCCGCCTACCAACGCAACCATGAAGAAATCATCAAAGCATTAGAAGAAGGGATTTTTTACCTGGAAGCTTTAGAACCCAAAGCCGCACGCCTAGATCAATATGGGCAGATACAAACCTTAGTCTGTCAAAAACGGGTACAAGATGCCGAAGGCAACTGGCAAAACAGCGAAGAAGAGATCGTCTTACCGGCCCGTGCGATTTTTGTCGCGACTGGCGCGAAACCCAATGTCGCTTATGAATTTGAACATAAAGGCCATTTTGAACGCCACAGCCTGTTTCAATATCAACCCCATCACGACATTCAAGGCCGCTTGCAAGCCATTTCAGCGGCAGAACACTGCAAAATACCGGATTTTGGGCCTTTTACCTCCTACGAACACACCGATCACCGTATCACATTTATTGGCGACACCCACCCCGCCTTTCACGGCAGCGTTGTTAAAGCCGTCGCCTCTGGTATGCGAACCTATCCCCACATTGTCAAAGCTTTAAGTCAAAAAATCGCCTCAACGGCTCAACAAGAACGCATTGAAAACAACAACTTAGGAGACATTTTACAGCCCAGAATAGAACAAATCCAACGACACAGCCCCAATATTATCGAACTACACATACGCGCCCCCTTGGCCGCAAAAAAATACCAACCCGGTCAATTTTTCCGACTACAAAACTATGAAACCCAAGCCCCCATAGTAGGCCAAACCCGCTTACAAACTGAAGCCTTAGCCCTGCGGTGCGCCGGCATAGATCGTGAAAAAGGCCTCCTCTCATTCATGATACTAGAACAAGGAGCCAGTTCACGCTTATGTGCCACCTTTCGCCCCGGCCAACCCATAGCCTTAATGGGGCCCACAGGCGTACCCACCAAAATTGACGACGGTGGTGAAACCATCATGATCATTGGCGGCCCCATCGCCTCAGCAGACATACGCACCCTAGGCCCCGCCCTGCGAAACGCCGGCAATCGCGTACTCTACATTGCCCACTTCCAAAGTGCAGAAGACGTATACAATCAAGCCGCATTAGAAGCCGCCGCCGATGCCATTGTTTGGATCACCGCATCCGGGAAACCGATCCCCGTCAATCGTCCACAAGATTGCAGCATCACAAGCGACTTCTTAGAAACCTTAACCCGTTATGCCAAGGGCGACTTATCCGACACGCCACCTGCAATACCCTTGCAAGAAATCACCCGCGTACACATCATCGGCAGCCATCGCCTCGTGCGCCTGATACAACAAGCACGACAAAGCACATTACGCGACTACCTCACTCAATCCCCCCAATGTATCGCCTCCATACACGGCCCAATGCAATGTATGCTAAAAGGCGTATGCGCCCAATGCCTACAATGGCAAATTGATCCCAAAACCAAAAAACGCACAAAAGCCGTCTTCGCCTGCTCTTGGCAAGATCAGCCCTTAGATATGGTGGATATTGATAATTTAGACGAACGACTGAGCCAAAATAGAGTACAAGAAGTGATCAGCAACTTATGGCTAGATTATTTGTTTGAACATCATGAGATTGAACGGGTGTAAAAGGAGGGAGTGGAAAGCAAAAAGGTGATTGAAACGCATTGAGACTTGATAGAACGCTGATATTTCACGCAAATGTTTCGCTCCGCGAAACATTTGCGTGAAATGCTGATTGTCATGATTTACGCGGATTAAGATTGATAAAATGAGTGAATTTTCAAAGATAAAAACTTGATAGAACGCTGATATTTCACGCAAATGTTTCGCTCCGCGAAACATTTGCGTGAAATGCTGATTGTCATGATTAACACTGATTAAAAACCAAAAACAAAAATCAGCGCAGATCATGATAATCATGCGTCATCAGCGTTCTATCATATACACCCACATTGCATGATTACCTAAAAATTGTCCATCATTATTCTTGCGCTATTTTTTGTACACCGCTTATAAACACTTGAAAACTATGAGAACGGTTATTGGCTAAATCAATATGTGGAGCAATCGCACACGCTCCACTGACTTTTTTATAATTTTTGACCAGTTTTTGTAATTCTTCAGAGGCATTAGCTAATTGATCTGGATCACGGTATTTTTTCTTATTTTGTTGTTTAGCAAGCCCTTTTAGGTTAAACGCTTTTTCTACAGCCGCCAAATCCCCTAAAAACCATGATTCAAGTTCATGACAAACAATGCGTATCAGGGCATTAGGTTGCCCAGCTTGTTGACATAATTGTTTTAAGCGTTGTTTGAGTATAATACAATCGTCACTATTTTTATCTCGTACAATCACAAAGTGGATATGGGGTGCTTGCCATCGACGTAATTTGTAAGGAATGGCTTTTTCTAAATGTTGTTTACCCTTGTGGGCAATCAGTTGAAATTCAACCGTTTCAGGCAATAATTTGGGTAACAAAATCTTTAAAAGTTCACGCATCGAAGGTTCTTCAAGCAAAAAAACGAGTTCCTTCATTATGGATGCGCTCCTTTAAAAAAACCTTCTGTCCATAAGGCACCGGGTAAATTACCCACATCAACTAATTTTTTGAAAAGTGCCTTTTCTGCCGTAGTATGCACTTGAGTATAACCGTCTTTTTTAGATAACCAAAAAACTTCAGTTAATTCCGCACCATTTAAAAAATCGGGCGAATGGGTAGACACAAAAACTTGGCTTTCTCCCATCAAAGCGTACAAGCTAAATTCTTCAGCTAATATCATTAAAATATCAGGGTAGAGTTGATTATTGGGTTCTTCGACACATAACAAGGTGTGAGGGTTGGGATCGTGTAATAGCAACAAATAGCTTAAGAGGCTAATCGTACCATCGGAAACCTGCCATGATAAAAATGGCGCTTTAAAAGCATGCTCCTGAAATTTGAGTAAAATACGCCCCTCTTCCGTGATTACCGGTTCACAAAAAGACAACCCCGGCACTCTTCGCGCCATTTTTTGCATGATTTCCTGATATTTATCAGGGTAATTATCGTACACAGAACGGGCAAATAATGCTAAGTTATCCCCATTGTGAGACAAATGTTCATTGTAACCGTTTATTGGATTCATTTTTCTGGCTTCATTGATTTGGATATCAGAAATATGCCAATTTTCAATAAAATGGCGCAATTCCCCAGCCACTTCAAACTGTTGTAATTGCCCCAATCCATTTAAAGCCAAAATGTCCGATGAAACCAGCTTTTGTTCTTGATATTGATTGTCATAGGCAATCACTTTGCCCAATCCCAAGCTAAAATCCAGAAAATGCTTTGGCCCGCCACCCTGGTTTTTAGGCCGATATTTTAAAATTTCGCGTTTAACGACAGGCCGATTGTTGACGAGATCAATAATCAAACAATAGGTAACTAAAGAAGAAGTGGTTTTTAAGTCCCTAAATTTGAGTTCTAATTCAATTGGCCCCGATTGCCCTCGACTCACGACTTCAGAAAAACCACCCCGTTTTGTCAAGGCATGCTTAACATTATAGGTTAAGGCATCGTATAAAAATCCAAATAAGTCAAATAAACTGGTTTTGCCTGTCCCATTTGCACCCACAAAGACACAGCAATTTGGTAATTTATTGAGCCTCACATCACGAAACATGCGAAAATTTTTCAGACGGATAGAGTCTATTCTCATTTTTACTAACCTTTTTGTGTTTATCTACCGCTTATAGTCAAGAATTTCCGTTCAAACTTTAGTTTGAATTTCCGTTCAAACTTTAGGGAGTCCAAAAAAAAATATCCCAAATGCCATTTCATGCAGTAGAGGAATGGTGGGCAACAAAACCCGTTACCCACTTAATTATGAATGATGAATTATGAATGATTCATTCTAGCCATTGAACAATTGATCATTAGACATTATACCGATTAAATTTAAGTTTCGCGCCAAAAGTTTTGCGCGCAAAACACAACTGAGTTTGGAGTACAAGATTTATTGATGATTTGGAATCATTGAAAAATGGGATAGAACGCTGATGATGCTGATTATCATGATTGGCACTGATTTTTTTTTAAATCAGTCCAGATTTTAATCAGTGTTAATCATGATTATGAGTCAGTAGCGTTCTATCTAATCTATAACTGTCATCACCCACATTGCCGCATTACCCACAATTTATGAGCGTATTAATGTCTTTGCGTTTAATTTGCGTTGAATTGCGTTTAATCTGCGTTGAATTATCCTGAAGCCAATTTGCTAAATGCTTGAAATATAAGAGATTTAAAAAATGGCCCAGATATTGCTTTTATTTTAACCAAAACGGGCATGAACCGTGGTTGTTCAGTTTGAGACTTTGTTCAAAACTGAACGAAAGAGTTCAAAATAGTATAGGTTTGATGCACGAAGGCATGAAGGCAACTTGGACTGTGTTAGTTAGATGGCATGATTTTCTTTCGCGCCTTTAGATAATGCGTCTCTGAACGAACATGTCAATAAGAAAACCAGGGAATTGCTGATACTTTTCCTTCAAGCACTTAATGACTAATGACTAATTATTAATTTTAATTTTAAAAAAGGTTGCCAAAACTTCAAAAATTGATCTATAACACAAAAATATAATTTAAATCTGGTTCAGATCAGTTTTGCAATCCAGCAAATAAATTTGTAAATATATACTGTACGCGGGCACAATTTAAACTTTTATGTCAGCTAGGCTTTCGTCTTTTTTTGCCCATCAGCCTCATTATGAAAAGTTTTTCAGGCAAAAGTTTCGCTTCGCTGTACTTTTGCCTGAAAGTTTGTTCCCGTGCTGAGTATAATGATTTGATTGATTCAACATAACTGTCGTTTATTCAATCAAAAAACGCTATATGAAATGATTAGATTTCAAAATCTCAACAGCGATTGGCTGGGAATTTGGGTTCACTGATAAAGCCAAACACGCATTAACGATATCAGTTTGTCTATGTCTACCGGTTTAGATAAGTAGTCATTGGCACCGGCTTCTATACATTTCGTTTTGTCGCTTTTCATCGCTTTTGCGGTTAAGGCAATAATGGGGAGTTTCTGGTATTGGGGTTGTTGTCTGATTCGCCGCATGGCTTCGTATCCATCCATTTCGGGCATCATAATATCAATGACAATGATGGCAATATCTTGATGTTTTTCTAACATTGACAGCGCTTCTTTGCCATTTCGCGCGACGACAATTTCCATCTCTTTGTCTTCTAAAAGGGTTGCGAGGGCATAAGCATTACGCATATCATCGTCAACAATCAGGACTTTTTTCTGCATTAGAATCGCTGACTTTTCATGGATCATCCGCAGCATGTTGCGTTTTTCTGGGGATAAACTGGCCTCGACTTGATGGAGAAATAAGCTGGCTTCATCTAATAAGCGTTCTGGTGATCTCACCGCTTTTACGGGTAGATTGTCGTCACAACGCTGTAATACACCTTGTTCTTGTTGACTCAATTCGCGATCTGCATAGAGAATGACTGGAATTTGGGACAGATTATCCTGAGAATGGAGCCGTTCACAACGTTCTATGCCGGAGCCTTGTTCAATATCAACATCGAAGATAATACAATCGTATTGCGCTTGGTGTAGCTGTTTACCCACCTCTTCAACTGTCATAACAAGGGTTGTTTGGATATCGTCTCCGCCTACGATTTCTAAAATGGTTTGTTGATGTTGTTTATTGTCTACTACCAATAAGAGGTTTTTGACTTTTTGGGCAATAAACTGTTCTATATTTTTAAAGGCTATCCCCAATTCTTTCAGGGTAACGGGTTTATGCAAATAACCGATAGCCCCCATTTTTTTGCATCCAAACTGTGATCGGAGTCTGAGATGACATGCACTGGAATGTGCCGGGTGTTGGGATTGTCTTTTAACCATTCCATGACTGTCCAACCGTCTAGTTGGGGTAAGTTGATATCAAGGAGAATGGCATGAGGTTGATAATGTGTTGCCATTTGCAAACCGGTTTTACCTTCGGTAGCAATAAGACATTTAAACCCTTTTTCGTGTGCGAGTTTGATGAGGGTGTTTGCAAATTGATGATCTTCTTCAATAATTAAAATGGATTTATCCTGTGGTTTGAGTGACGTTCTATCATCTATGATATTTTCTGTCATTTCAGCCGTCGTGGATTGCGTCGTGGCTAGGATTGGATCACTGTCATCAATGTGATCAAGTCGTTCAGGCCTAATCCGTTTTTGTTCTTGAATATCGGTTGGCTGAGTCTCTGAGGCTATGATGTTGGCTTCCTGAATGTAGGTAGGCTTGCTGTAGGGCAAGTAGAGCGTGAATGTACTCCCCTGGCCGGCTTCGCTGTGTACTTGCAATTCTCCTCCCAGTAGTTTAGCTAATTGGCGGGATATGGATAAGCCTAGCCCTGTTCCCCCGTAGCGGCGATGGGTTGTGCCATCGACTTGTTGGAAGGCATCAAAAATCTTATCTTGTTCTTCTTTAGGTATACCAATACCGGTATCTGTTACGCTTAGGGCAATCGTTCTGCTTGCTTCCAGTAAATCCCCTATTCCTCCTATTCCTCCTTGGGAAAAATAGTGTTGAAATATCTCCAATGTGATTTTGCCTTTGGCCGTAAATTTTAAGGCATTAGATAACAAATTTTTGAGAATTTGTTGGAGCCGCTGTGCGTCAGTTTGTAATGTTGGGGGCAAGTTGTTAGCCTGATTGATGTGGAAAGTGAGGCCTTTATTTTCAGCCATAAAACGGAATTGATGTTCAATCGTTTCTATCAAATCAGCCATCGATACCTTTTCAAAACTGATTTCCATTTTGCCCGCTTCGATTTTAGATAAATCCAGAATTTCATTGATGAGGGCCAGTAAATCAGAACCGGCACTGTGAATGGTTCGCGCATATTCCACCTGTTTATCAGTCAAATGGCGCTCTTTGTTATCCACTAATAACTGGGCCAGTATCAGCATACTGTTTAAAGGTGTGCGTAGCTCATGGGAGATATTGGCCAAAAATTCAGATTTATATTGGCTTGCCAATTCTAATTCTGCTGCCTTCATTTCAATCATCTGCTGAGCCTTTTCCATTTCGGCTTGGGTTTGTTCCAGCGTCTGATTTTTGTGTTGAATTTCTTGGCTTTGTTGTTCTAAGGCTTCTGTGCGTTCTTCAAGTTCCTCATTGATTTGGCGTAATTCTTCCTGTTGAACTTGTAATTCTTCAGACTGATTTTGCAGTTCTTCATTGCTTCCTTGAAGTTCTGTCTGTTGCGTCTGTAATTTTTCAGCTTGCCGCTGACTTTGTTGTAAGAGGGCTTGCATCTCTTTGCGAGATTGGGCGGTATTGATAGCCATACCAATGTTGGGCATGACTTGTTCAAGAAATTCTTGTTGAATGTCCATCAATTCTTCTACAAAACCTAACTCAATCACGCCTTTAACGATATCTTCATACAGAAATGGAATGGCTAAGAGATGTCGGGGTATGGTTTCGCCTAAACCGGCATCAATGGTAAACTGAATGGTTTGCTTTTCTAAAGCGGCTTGCCCAACGATGCCTTCACTGAAATGAAAGGCCATAGCCACATTTTTGTGTTGCATATGTGTATCTGTTGCTAATTGGTTTAGCTGGTAAGTTTGGCTATGGCGATTGAGTTCTTCAACCAGATAAAATATCCCGACTTGTGCATCAAGGCGGTTAGTCAGAAAAGTCATAATATTTTTGGCGAGCGTTATCAGTGCTTGTTCACCACTCATTTGTTCATTTAACTGCGCTTGTCCAGTTTTAAGCCAATCCTGTTTCGCATTTTGGGTAGTCGCTTCTGCCAGTTTGGTGGCTGCTGTTTCTAGGGCCATTCTAACCCGGTTAAATTCTCCTAAATATTCTGTCTTAGGCAAGGC
>Ga0180298_1000071_pt1 | contig 19006 bp, 22 predicted proteins | sample GuaBasSediGuay13_FD_121800 | JGI IMG/M metagenome (GOLD analysis project Ga0180298, IMG submission 121800) | Subseafloor sediment microbial communities from Guaymas Basin, Gulf of California, Mexico - Guay13, Core 4488-10 , 4-6 cm | ecosystem: Environmental > Aquatic > Marine > Hydrothermal...
GCCTTCTCACTTGAATAAGTCAGCAGGAAGACTCCGAATATAAAGGCTAATATGGATGCGAGTAACTCGAAGGCAAGCATAAAACAATCCTCTATAATTAATTGTTGAATCCCTTATAAAACTAAAAGCACAAAGAGTTGCTGGATAGGAATGTGAAAAGCTGGGGCAGAGTGAAAGCGAAACTTTACGCATGGCACTCTTACAGTACACAGAAAAACTAAGCCTCACAACAGAAAAGGTCCACAGCTGACGCCCTGCTAAGAAAGTTTCTTGTTAAATCTGCTTTATATGCAAGGTTATTCACTCAGTAATTTCTCAATTTCACCGCTGTTCCGAACAGTTTCAAACTTTCCCTTCCTATACTCTTCCTCAGCCAATACCGTCTCCACACAAAACCTTCGGCAAAAAAGGAGTAAAACTAAAACGCTAAATGTATTTTCAGATTTCTGCAATGACGCTTCTTAACCGATGTAAACCACTTCGGCAAGTCCTTTGAAATGCTCATCGCCAGTAACTATTTTAGCTCCAAGAATTCTCCCCGTAGCCAACACAATTCCATCCGTTAAACTGGGTCTCTTAAGTTTCTCCACCTTTGCCTTCTCAAAAAGCTCAATGTAGGCCTTCGCCGCCGCCACACTCAACTCTGCATCAATCTCTGTTACGGTGCCACTTGCCACAATAAAGTTAAGCCTCTTAAAAACATCTTCTTCTTTCACGCCCTCACGCAGATATTTCCTTGCAACCTCAGCTAATACAATAGAGGGGGTAACTACCTCTTCAGTATCAATGTAGTTCTTTACAATCCTTCCGGAATCACTGCCCAAAAAATATTCAATCCAAGCGTAACTATCAAAAACTATCAATCCCTATCTTCCAACCTATCCTTCTCCGTAAACCTTGAAATTCGCCCCTTATCAATGCCAAACATATCACTTGGCACACCAGCCTTCTCCTCGAGCAACCGCTCAATAACCTCATCATAACTCCTCACACCCATACGCTTCTTTAACATCTCTAACAACCTCAGATTACGCCGCTTCACCTGTATAGTGGTAGCCATAGCTCATCCAAAAAATATTATAAGTTATAGCTTATAAGTTTTACCCGAAAGCTCCACCCATCGCGCTGCGTCGGCAATGGAAACACTGAAAAAATTAAGCACACACAAGATTTATGGGAAAAGCCGCCTTCATGGAATACGCTAAAAGCTCTAAGCCTGACCAAAGAAAAAGGAAAAATTTAGAAGTTTACGGATAAAGAACTTAGGGTGTATCGAGACTCGAGTGAAAATGCAAAGCTTGATTCTTGACCTACTGTCTTTTTATTTTATTATACGCTCTCTCCCGTAATATTATCTTCTTAAAAATGAAAGATTTAAGTTCTGCAAAACTTTTTTAATCTATCTATACTATGTGATCAACCGTCTTTGCCTGCTATTATGAGGTAATCGAACCTGTTTTTATATGACTCTTTGAAATCGTTAAGTATTTTCTTTACCTCTTCTTTTTTTGGCTCATTTAACGTAACAAAGCCTAACTTTCTATCTTCTGGTGATGATTTTAGCAAACCGCCTAAGGCAAGTGTATGTTGTATATCAGTGTGAATTTTAATTTCTAAAATCACCTTGGCTTGCCTAGTGGATGGAATAGCTGCATCCACATTAAACTTGCCGAACTTAAAGCTAACCTTTCCCCTCTCAATTTCTTCGCCCCCCAACCGATCTCTAATACGCTCTCTAATCCATTTTTCAAACATGGTTCCTGTTGCTCTACCCTTCCCACGAGACTCTGTATGTTCATTCTAAACCTTCACATACCTTTCCTTTAAATCATTAATTAATTCTCTATCCTCTTTTTTTGCCGATTTCAATTCTTTATTGACTGTATCTAGAAATGTGTACAACCCACAGTGATCAGGATTTCCATCCCTGACAAACTTGCAATTAACTACTTTACAAGGGTTATTTTCGTAAGGACATTTTTTCATGCAATCACTCTCTTTTTACTATTTTTAGCTTTATTAATTTTTATTTTTCTTATCTAGAGGAATTGAACGGAAAAACTCCAAATTCTTAACCATTCTTTTCAAGCCATCTTTCCTTTTTCGCCAACTCTTTAAGAAAACTTTCAAGTTCCTCTTCAGAATAAAAATACTTCCTCGTAGTTTTTGTTACCTGTATCAGTTTTCCATTTTCAAATTCTAAAACATTTTCAAATTTTAAAGAAAGAGAAATCATCCTGTCGCTTTCATCATCAAACTCATCAAATGGTTCATAATCGTTAAAGGTTATTTCCAAATTTCCAACGTTAAAATGGATTTCTGAAAAATCAGATTTACAAACGACACTGAGCACATCCTTCAACCCTATACCTTTCGATGTAGCAAAAATTCTATTTAACTCCTCAAGCACCCCGTAACGACCAAGCCTAACAATTTGCGATGACGTTTCCCCCATGTTTCTCACCGCCAAATAAGTTAAGATTACGAGAATATCTGTGTTTGCCAATACTCTATATCCTTATGTTAAGTTCGGTACACATTCGCGATGATAGGGAAAAAACACCGTAGGAAAGCGAAGAAAAGCCTACCGAAGGCGAATCTTAAAGAGAAATACAAAATTTACACGAAACCATAAAAAACAAAAAATATGATAGCTGATTTTTGCCTAAATCTTTTAAATTCATATTTCCGCAACAACGTTCAACTTCAAACCATTCCTCGTATTTTTCTAAAACTTCATCTATTAGGGTTTATAGGACAATTAGTTACTCAATTGCATAAAAGAAGTGATGATGTTCGCTTAGCGCGCTATTTTAGTATAATTAATTGTTGAATCCTTTATAAAACCTGAAAGCCAAAACTTTCACTCTGTTATGTCTGCAACCGCAGCATTTGTCAACCTTTTTATGTCGGTTGGACTTATCTCTAGGAGCACGTTGATTTCTCCACCGCCACCAACAACCTTCTCGAAACGCATAACCTTCTCATCGATGAACGTTCTCACCTTAACCTTATGCCCAACAGGAGGAACGGCGCCAACATCATAACCCGTAAACTTTTTCACCTCAGCAGCCTTGGCTTTCCTAACATATCTGGCTCCACAAACCCCAGCCAGCTTAACTTCACTAACCCGTTTGTCTCCGGTGACTATGCCCAAAACAGGCAAACCGGAATCGTCAACGAAAAGGATGCTCTTAATTATCCTCTCACGGCTAATCCCCAAACGATTAGCAGCTGCATCAACAGTCATGGTGTGTTCTTCAAACCTGAAAAACCTCGCTTCAACCCTGTTCTCTTCAAGATACTTCCCCAAATAATCAGAAGACACCAACACCCCTTCTAAATGCTTAACATCTTATACTTTCAAAACTTTAAGATTTAATAATTATTGGAAAATTATAGGGGGTAGACCGATTGGCTTTTCCAGCAACCAATAATTTTGTTTTAACATGTTTAAACAATTCATACATAATTCTTATCTGAAGATTCCATTTTAAACAACATGGTTAAGATGAAAACCTCTGCAGCGTTCGCCCCATGCCACATCACAGGCCTATTCCAGATATTCGACAAGCCGGCAAACCCGTTATATGCTGGTTCAAAAGGCGCTGGCTTTTCAATAAGCAAAGGTGTAAAAACAACCGTGAAAGCCATAAAAGCCGCAAAATGGTCTGTTAAAATCAAAGTTAACGGTTCTAATGTGGATTCTGCAGAGGTTTCTGAAAAGGTCTTAAGCATCTTCCGTTCCATGTTTCCAGAAATCGAAAAACACGAGGTTCTCGTTGAACACGAAGTTGAGGCTCCCATCGGAGCGGGGTTCGGCACAAGCGGAGCTGCAGCCCTGAGTTTAGCCTTAGCCTTAAACGACGCCTTCAACCTTGGCATGTCAAAGATAAAAGCCTCTCAACTAGCCCACACGGCTGAGGTTGAATGTAAGACTGGACTTGGAACGGTGATTGCCGAAACATTCGGCGGTGTAGAAATAAGAATTAAGCCCGGCGCTCCTGGAATAGGAGAGATCAAGCAAATACCAGTTTCAAAAGATTATGTAACTGCTTGTCTAAACTTCGGTTCCTTGTCAACAAAAGAGTTTTTGACAGACACCAACGTTCGTGGGAGAATAAACGAGTTCGGAGGAAAACTCATTGACAAATTAGCCGAAGAACCAAATGTTACAAACCTTATGACGTTCTCCCGTCGGTTCGCGGAACACGTTGGATTGATAACCAAAAAAGTGAGAAAGGTTCTGGATGAAGCAGACTCCGAAAGCTTCATCTGCAGCATGCCCATGTTCGGTGAATCTGCATTCGCATTGGTTGAACGTGAATCATTGGAAAGACTTCTCAAAACCTTCAGAAAACACGGTTCTGATGGGCAGATAATGGTCAGTGAAATAGACTTCGAAGGAGCGCGATTACTGAAATGACAAATGTTGAAATTCCACCAGAACATCCAAGGGCGGAATCCCTCAAGATACGCGAAAAGCTCATCGAAAACTACGTTAATGGAGTCGTGGCTTCCGCTGGTCTTATAGCCCACGGCAGAGGAGAAGCATTCGATTATCTCCTAGGCGAAAGGACAACGGAACCAGCCTTGAAAGCCATAAAAGCCGCTGCAGCCGCTCTCTTAACAGCCGAAAGACCAGTGATTTCTGTGAACGGAAACACAGCTGCTCTGGCAGCTGAAGACACGGTGAAGCTGGCGAAGGCTGCAGATGCAAAAATCGAGGTTAACCTTTTCTATCGTTCAATAGAGCGGGAAACCGCAATCAAGAGGTTATTGGAAAAAGCGGGTGCAGCAGAGGTTTTAGGTGTAGGTGAAGACGCTTCAGCTAGGATACCTGAGCTGACAAGTGAAAGAAGACGTGTAGACCCTAGGGGCATACTCATAGCCGATGTTGTTCTGGTGCCTCTGGAGGACGGAGACAGAACCGAAGCCTTGGTTAGAATGGGTAAAAAAGTGATAGCGATAGACTTGAATCCGCTTTCAAGGACGGCTCAAAAAGCATCAATCACAATCGTTGACAACGTGGTCAGGGCGATGCCGAAACTCGTGGAAACCGTGAAAAAACTTAAGATGGAAAGCCTAGATAAGCGTAGAAAAATCCTGCTTCAGTTTGACAACCATAGAAACCTAGCTGAATCCTTGAACATAATCAGAGAGCGCCTCTCAAAACTTGCAGAAGAAGGAAAAAACATAGTTTTCGGAAAGTGAAAGCATGAGTTTCAACAAAATTTTTATCTTAGGCGCCGGCGCCATCGGAAGCGTTTATGGAGCCTTACTGTCTAAAAGAAACGATGTAACATTGGTTGGAAACAAAAAACACGTGGAAACAGTAAACTCAAAGGGTTTAACAATCTCTGGAGATATAAACGAAACGTTCCATCCGAGAGCAGAAACAGAGATCAGAGAAATACCAGAAAAAACCTTGATAATCCTAACAACAAAAGCGTACGACTCAGCTGCAACCGTAAGAGGGATAAAAAGGCTTCTCAGAGAAGACACCGCTGTTTTAGTCTTGCAGAACGGTCTCGGAAACGAAGATGTTGTTAGACAAGTCTTAGGTGCAAACACCAAGGTTTTGAGGGGTATAACGAGGATGGCTGCTGAGTTCTTTGAAGCTGGAAAGGTAAGGTTTTGGAACGGAGAAACAACCGTAGAGAAAAGCGAGCATTCTGAAACCATAGCGAAAACCTTCAACCAGTGCGGGTTAAAGACAAAGATTTCAGACGACATCAAAAGAGATGTTTGGAACAAACTCGTCGTCAACTGTGTGATAAACCCTTTAACAGCCATACTCAAGGTTAGAAACAACCAGATAATCACCGACTCGCTGAAGCCCATCAGACATGAAATCATACGGGAATGCCTTAAAGTTGGAAAAGCTGAAGGAATAACATTTCCCGATGATTTGGAAGAGAGAATAGACAAGGAAACCTCTAAGTACACAAACTTCTCATCCATGTGTCAAGACGTTATGAAGGGAAAAAGAACGGAAATCGACTTTCTAAACGGAAAAATAGTTGAGTTAGGCAAAAAACACGGAATTCAAACAAAAGTGAACGCAGTGTTGGTTCACCTTATAAAATTCTTGGAGGGTGAAAATGGAATTTCAAGAAGAAATTAGGCGAAAAAAGGGCAGAGAAAAAATAGTAATGTTAACGGCTTACGACTATCAAATGGCAAAGATACTGGATGAAACGGGTATCGACCTAATATTGGTTGGCGACAGCCTCGGAATGGTTGTGCAAGGACATAAAGATACGAAAAAAGTGACCATGGAAGATATGCTTTACCACACAAGAACCGTTGCAAGAGGAGCTAAGAAAACGCCCATAATAGGAGACATGCCGATAAACAGCTGCAACACCGTGGAAGACGGTTTAAGGAATGCCAAACGATTCTTAGAGGCAGGCGCCCACGGAGTTAAGATCGAAGGGAACAAACCTGAAGTTATCAAGGCTTTAATAAACGCTGGAATTCCGGTGATGGGACATGTGGGAATGTTGCCTCAACTATCCGAAACCTACCGCGTTAAAGGGAAGAATCCAGAGGAAGCTGAAAAAATCTTTCAAGACGCTCTTGAGCTAGACAAGCTAGGCGTTTTCTCCATAGTTATCGAGTGCGTTCCCGAAAGCCTTGCAAAGAGCATAACCGAAAAGGTGAAGGCTCCGACGATAGGAATAGGCGCTGGAAAACACTGCGACGGACAAGTTTTAGTGATAAACGACCTGCTCGGATTGGATGAAAGCTTCAAACCGAAATTTGTGAAGAGATACGCCAACTTAAACAGCGTGATAAAGGACGCTGTCAGCAAATTCGTAGAGGAAGTTCACACAGGCAGGTATCCGGACAAGGAGCACACGTATCATTAAGGTGGAAAAATGCAGAGCAAGGGTTTACCTCAAAACGTTATTCTCAAAGAAATCCAATCAAGACTTAAAAAGGACCTTACTTTCAAATCTGGAAAAATCATCAGTTCCATGTGCACCAGTCCACATCCCCTAGCTAAAAAAGTGTACACGCAGTTTCTTGAAAAAAACCTCGGCGACCCAGGGCTATTCCCGGCAACTGTTGAAATGGAAAGAGAAACCATACGAATGCTCAGCTCTCTGCTTTCGAATCCGAAGGCTTCAGGACACATCGTTACCGGAGGAACAGAAGCAAACATTTTGGCTTTGTGGACTGCGAAAAAAGCTGCGGAGAAAGAACACGGTGAGGTTATAGTGCCCATTTCCGCCCATTTCTCCCTTGAAAAAGCAGCGGATTTTCTGGGATTAAACCTGGTTGAGGTTAAATTGAACAGTCAATTCCAAGCGGACATCGAAGCCGTTAAGGAATCCGTGAACTCACGCACCATAGCTCTCGTCGGCGTAGCTGGAACAACAAGCCTAGGCGTCGTCGACCCCATACGTGAACTCTCCGAGATTGCCGTTGAAAAGAACTTATATCTACACGTTGACGCAGCCTTCGGCGGATTCGTTCTCCCCTTTTTAAGAGAGTTAGGCTTTGATGTTCCAGATTTTGACTTCACACTACCAGGTGTCTGCTCCATCACGGTTGACCCGCACAAGATGGGTTTAGCTCCGATTCCAGCTGGTGGAATACTGTTCCGAGATAACGACTTAAGAAAACTGATCGCACGGCGTGTATCCTACATGGCTGGAGGGGAAACAGAGCAAGCCACCCTTGTTGGAACCCGTTCCGGTGCCTCCGTCATTGCTGTATGGGCTTTGTTAAGGCATCTGGGGATGGATGGATACAAGAAGGTTGTTAAGCGTTGCATGGATTTAACGTGGAAGCTTGCGATGGAAATCCCTAAAATTAAAGGTTTCAGCCTGATGACAAAGCCTACATTAAACATCATCGGGTTAAAATCTGATTCTTTCAGCATCCGTCAAGTGGCATACGAGTTGAGGCTTAGAGGATGGGCTGTCTCTCTTTTCCCAAAGCACATACGAATAGTTGTCATGCCTCACATTCGCGAACGGCACATCGAAATGTTTCTGGAAGATTTAAGAGAAATATCAGATAAATTAGGAGGCTAGAAAGGAGGAAAATTTGTTGTCAACCCATCCATCCAAAGATATCATAGGAACAAAAGGAAACGAGTTGAAAGGTAAACGTGTTGTCCTATGCATAACCGGAAGCGTAGCGGCTGTTCAATGTCCAGAAATCGCTAGGACACTGATGCGTCACGGAGCGGAAGTATTTACAGTAATGTCACCTATGGCTCAAAAAATAATTCATCCATACCTCATGGAATGGGCAACCGGAAACAGCGTAGTAACGGAGTTAACTGGAAAGATAGAGCATGTTGCTTTGGCTGGGGAACATTCAGAAAAAGCTGACTTGGTGCTTGTCGCGCCAGCCACAGCAAACACAATAAGCAAGATTGCCTGTGGAATAGATGACACGCCTGTGACTTCTGTTGTTTCAACAGCCTTCGGCTCAAACATTCCGATACTCATCGCTCCAGCCATGCACGAATCCATGTATACCCATCCAATCTTAGATGAAAACATCAAGAAACTGAAGGCTTTAGGCGTCGAATTCATTGGTCCAAGGGTTGAAGAGGGAAAGGCGAAAATCGCTGAAACAAAGGAAATAGTTGACGCGGTCATCCGTAAACTAACAGTTAAACAAGATTTCTCCGAGTTAAAGCTACTTGTCACTGCGGGACCAACCGTGGAATACATAGATCCCGTCCGTGTCATCACAAACAAGAGTTCGGGAAGGATGGGTGTAGCAATTGTGGAGGAAGCCTTAAGTCGTGGAGCCGAAGTGACGCTTGTTTATGGGTTGGGAAGGGCTGTTCTACCTAGGAAAGCCCGCACAATTTCAGTTGAGACAACGGAACAGATGTGTGAGGCGGTTGTTTCCGAGTTAAAATCGAGACGGTATGACGTTGTAATCGCTGTGGCTGCGGCTGCGGACTGGACGCCTGAAAAACAGTATAGCTATAAGGTTTCAACGCATAAGGTTTCTACGCTTAACGTGAAGTTGAAGCCTACAAAGAAAATCGTTGATTACGTGAAAAAGGTGAGTTCGGAGACATTTCTTGTCATGTTTCGGGCGGAGTATAAATTATCTAGAAAGGATTTGATTGAGAGCGCTTACAGGAGGCTTTTGGAAAGCGAGGCTGACTTGATAGTTGTCAACGACGTTGGAAAGAAAGGTGTGGGATTCGGAACGGAAACGAATGAGGTTTTCATAGTGGACAAAGAGAAAAAGGTTATCCATGTGCCTTTGGCTCCTAAACGTGAGGTTGCAAGGAAAATTCTCGATGTTGTCAGCGAAAAAATAAAAACTAGGGTTTCGAGGAAATCAACAAGGAGATAAAAGGGAACACTCATGCGTAAATTTAGGAAGGTGGCTGTCGGCGGAACCTTTGACGAGTTTCATAAGGGACACAGAACTTTGCTGTTGAAAGCCTTCGAAGTGGGTGAACAAGTCGTTGTCGGTTTGTGCTCTGATGAGTTCGTTAAAAGGATGGGTAAACCTCATTCTACAGCATCGTATAAGCAGAGACTTGAAGATTTGAAAAGATTTTTGAGCGAGCACGGATTTTCGGAACGAGCCGAGATTATTCCTCTGAATGACCCTTACGGTGTAACGCTGTCTAAGGGTTGCGTTGATGCTTTGGTTGTCAGCCGCGAAACAGAACCAAGAGCGTTGGAAATCAACCTTAAACGTGAAAAGCTTGGTTTACCCCCGCTTCACATAGTTGTTATAGAGATGGTTCCCTCCGAGAATCACGCTCCCATATCTACGACAAGAATCCGCCGTGGAGAAATCGACCGGGAAGGACACTTACTTAAGCGTTAACAGCTCAGGGCGAATAGTTTAAACTTGTTTTCCCCAAATATAATTGTAAGGTGTTCTTGTGCAGAGAACAGGCGTAGCCAAGCTTCCACTACACTACGGGAAAGCTCCGAGATGGCTAATTGTCCGAATGCGCAAACTTGCAAGGGAAATAGTGACAATAATCGTTGATGAGTACGGAACAGGCGACTTTTTGAAGAGACTTTCAGACCCGTTCTGGTTTCAAGCTTTAGGTTGCGTTCTTGGCTATGACTGGCATTCCTCGGGTGTAACGACGGTTGTAACTGGAGTGTTGAAACAAGCTGTTGTCCCCGAGGAACACGGCGTCGCCGTTTGCGGTGGAAAGGGCAAGTTGTCTAGGCAGGCGCCCTTAGAAATCGGTGTTGCGGGTGAAAGATTCGGCTTTTCAACGGATAAGATTGACGCTTTACGTTACGCCAGCAAGATGAGTGCGAAGGTTGATAACACCGCCATTCAGGCTGGCTACCAGCTTTATCATCACGCTTTCTTCGTGGCTGAAGATGGAAGATGGGTTGTCATCCAACAAGGTATGTGTCCCAAGGATAGGACCGCTAGACGTTACCACTGGCTCTCGGATGACGTCAGAAACTTCGTCGTCGAACCCCACAAGGCTATAGTCGGAGATGCGAGACGTGATGTGGCTTTGGATATGACTGCGAAGGAAAGCGAGGGATGTAGAAAGATTTCCGTGGATGTGGCTAAGGAGAAGCCTCGAAGGATTATGCGTATGATAATGTCTGTTAGACCAGCTTATCAACGGTCGTTGCAAGAGTGGATGCCGAAGAAGGCTGAAACTGGCTGGAAGGAGTATCCGATCGACGTTTTGTCGATGCCTAGAAACCTGAACTGGAAGGCTTTACAGCAAGTTTACGAGTTTCAACCACAAAACTACGAGGAACTTCTAAGCGTCAAAGGCGTTGGATCCGCAACCGTTAGAGGCTTAGCCCTAATAGCGGAGCTAATCTACGGTGAGAAACCGAGCTGGAAAGACCCTGTTAAGTATTCTTTCGCCTACGGTGGAAAGGACGGAGTTCCGTATCCAGTGAACCGGAGAGCCATGGATGAGTCTATAAGGATACTGAGGCGTGCCATAGAAGAGGCTAAGATTGGAGATAAGGAGAAGATGAGGTCTCTGCAGAGGCTTAGACGTTTCGTTCCAGAAAACATTCCGCATTAAGCGTTTCTTTTGATTCACAGTCAAAACATACGTTTGTGTCACGGTTTGTCCAGAAGATTTTCCCGCATTTTATGCATTTGACTTTATGGAGTAATCCCTTATCCTTTGACTTTGCTCTAGGCACTGCTGATACGCGCTGCGGAAATGTTATGGCTTTCTTCGGACAGACTGATTCGCAGGCTATGCAGCCGTAGACGCAGTTTTGAGGTCTAGCAACCACGGCTTTTTTGTTTCTGATTTCAAACACATCGTTTGGGCAGAACTCTACGCAACGCGGAGTCTCAAGTCCTTCACATCCGTTGCACTTGTCAGGAAAAACAGTTGGATACCAAGCGCCAACTTGTCCAGCCATTTCCACCGCCTTGAGTTAGAAATGAAAATTTTGTGGTTTTTAAGGCTTCTTTTCAAAACTATGCATTTTTATCTAATTATATCCCATGGCTTTTTTGGATGGTTTGGAGAAATATCTGTTGGATACAGTATTTTACTGAACGTTTTGTTCCTTTCCTTCTTTCTCTTTCTTTGAGTTCTCTCTTAACTTTTGAATGAGCCTTATTACTTCAGGGTTGTTGCTTAATGATTTCAAGAGTTTTGGGAGTATCCTCTTAGCCATATAATAGCTGATAATCCATGTGAGCAATGTTCCCACTACGACGCCTAAGGCAACTGTTAGAACGCTTGATAACATATCTGATATACTTATTTTTAAGTTCCTCTCCTCATTCTAAGCTTTCTTGTTTATGAATCTTATAGAGTTATGTGCCAGCTGAGAATTCAAACTCGCATTTATCTGGTTCTCTGCTTGTTCTTTTAACTTTGATCTTAGGGTTGAAGCTTCTGGCGAAGGATTCTATCATGGGAATGCAACCTTTATCACACCACTCTTTATACTTCTTATAGATGGGACAGTTACTTCTTGTCTTCAGTTTTCCCTCTTCTAATGCAGCCTCAAACTGCATAACCTTCGGCAAGATGTTTTCTAAAGCCGTTTTTAAACCTTCCAAGTCGTTCTTTTCTATGTTGTATTCCTCTATCACCGCTTCAGCGACGGCTTTTCCTACGATCCGTCCGAGCAAGGCTAACATTCATTTTCACCTTTTAACGAATGTTTTTCCTTTATTTATTCACAGAATGTAATATTATCTTTTTTGTTACAAAATGTAAAATAAAAACATGAAATTATCCCTGACTAGTAGAGGCCATAGTACCCACCGCGTCTTCCACCTTCCCTATGTTCATCACAAGGCTCCGCATCAGCCAGCTTACCAGCCAAATAATCGTTAAGCACATCCCTAACCACTCCAGAAACACCAGTAATCGGTTGAACACTCAACCTATTAAACCAGTCAATCGCCCGTGGTCCCATCCCACCGGCAATGATAACTTTGACGCCTTGACTTGCTATAAATTTTGGAACAACTCTTGGGGCGTGGCTGTTAAAGTAGGGGTTTCGTTTGGTTTCCACGCTTTTTATCTGACCATTTTCCACTTCAACGAAAACGTAGTATGGGCATCTTCCGAAATGATAAGCCATTCTGCTTTCAAGACCCTTGTTTTCTTCAGATGCAAACGCTATCTTCATCTCAAATCACTCCACTCCAGCATAGGCATCAAAAATTAAAATCATATTTATACCTTTGGTTACAAATCGTAAATGAAGAAATGTTATAGCATCATAAGCCTAACTCACGTATCTTCTCCCTTATAGCTGAAGAAACGTGTCTAACATCTTCCTCTGAATACTTAAACGTTGTGAATGGTCCAAGCTTTTTAATTTTAAGATCATATCCAGCGTACTTTATTCCCAATGAGTCCAGTATCTTCTTTACACATTCATTGTGACAGCCAACGCGGGTAACGAGCAGATTCCAAGATGCTCCACTGTTACATATAACAATTCCAATTTTAGGTATTTTCAACTTCACACCTTTCAACGTCTTAAGACAAGCATTTTGTTATGCGATTTGTATTCTGGTTACTTCATCCCAGTATTTTCCGTTAATGCTGCAGCCGGGATCTGGACCTTGCAGGTCGTTAAAATAGGCGTAGGCTCTCGCTCTGCATCCTCCGCAAATGTTTTTGTATTCGCATTCTCCACAACCTTTGAAAACGTCTCTGTTCCTTATTTTTTTCAAAACTGGAGAGTTTCTCCAGATGTCAACTAGTCTTTCCTCTCTGATGTTGCCGACTTTTATGGGGATGAAGACGCATGGTTCAATATCTCCGTTTGGTTCCATGCCGCAGTATAGTCTTCCAGCACCGCATCCACCTATGAATTCCGTTAATGATTTTGTTCTTCCTTGGAGTGTTTCCATTGCTGCCTTGTTTGTGAAGTGGGTTGGAACCACAGGACCGAAGGCGTACTTGAACGATGTAACGGCGTACTGCGGTGCAGTGGAAAAAGCGTCTAATTTGCAGTTGGTGTCGATGAGCTTTGAGTAGAGAAAATCTAGAAGTTCCTCTCTTTCCTTCGGAGTTAAATCTTGACTTATTATTTCCTTTCCCCGGCTTACTGGAATGAAGTTGAAAACTATGAAGCGTCTCGCGTGAAGGTCTTTCTCAACGAATTCCGCTAGCTTCGGTATCTCTTTCAAATTGTAACGTGTCGCCGTTGTTGCAACACCCGTGTCTAAGCCTACCTTAACACAGTTTTTTATCCCTTCTACAGATCTCCTCCAAACTCCAGGTATACCCCTAAACTCATCGTGAGTTTTTTCAAATCCATCCAGAGAAATTTCAGCATATTGGACACCTGCATCTTTCATTTTTTGTGCAATTTTTTCAGTTATTAAGGTTCCATTAGTAGCAACGGAAACATAAAATTCCTTGTCAGCAGCATACTTAGCCACTTCGAAAAAGTCCTTTCTCATTAGAGGTTCTCCTCCAGAGAAGGAGAGGGCGACAACTCCTGCCTCTGCAAACTCATCTATCGCTTTTTTTCCCTCTTCTGTTGTTAACTCGTCTGGTGCAGGTTTAGGTCCAGCGTTTTCATAACAGTGCTTACACCTTAAATTACATTGTTTTGTGAAATTCCAAACTATGAGGAAGGGGGCTGCTGTAGTCTGCGGTCTTTGAACACCATAATAACCTATTCCTTCAAGAACATTTGCTATGCCCCTTCTTACTAAAGGATTTTTTAGGGCTTCTGTTAACTGTTCTTTTGAAACTCCAAATGATTGAGAACCTCTGTCAAGAGCAAACCGAACTACCAAGTATGCAATTTTCTCTTGAAAGCTAAGTTTTCTTTTAATGTCGCCAACATATCTCCTTAATGCAACATCTAACTTGCTTCCTTTTTCCGTTCTTTTAGAAACCCATTTCAGTAAGCTTTTTGAAACGGGATTGGCAAGCCATGTTTTAACAGTATTCGCAACTAAATCTGCTTCATGCAATTATACTTTCCCCCTCAAATAATCTATTACAAGTTTTATCCCATTTTTGAGAAATACAAACTGCCTATTCTTTATCCATCTCCAAATAACGTTTGGTCTTAGATAAAAGCTTAGATAAGCTTTTCGAAATAGATGTTTAAGCTGATATTCCGTCACATTTTTAAGCTTTATTATAGGATCAACAGCTGTAAACTTGCTCCAGTCCCTTGTAAGTAAAAGATCATTTCTCACAGCGTAGTCAAATAGCGGCGTGCCTGGATAAGGAGTAAGTATCGAAAATTCCGCCCAATCCAAGTTTAACTTTTTTGCAAAACTTATTGTTTTTTCAATCATTCCAATGGTTTCTCCTGGAAAACCTAGTATAAACGATCCTAAAACTTGAATTCCAGCGTCTTTAAGGGCTTTTACAGCTTTCTTTACTTGTTTTAGAGTTATTCTTTTTCCAACCTCGTTTAAAATTGTTTGACATCCTGATTCAATTCCTAAAAATAGAATCCAACACCCTGCCTTCCTCATTTTTTCGGCAAGCTTTTTAGTTATGACATCAACTCTTGAGGAGGCTCCCCAAGTTATATCCCATCCTTCCTTAATCATTCCGTCACATATTTCTTCAACCCTTTTCTTGTTAAGGGTAAATGTATCATCTACAAACTCTATATTTTTGATTTTATATTTCTCATAGATTATCCTCATTTCTTCAAGAATGTTTTCAGCGCTTCTCCCTCTCCAAAATTTACCGAAGAGTCTAGAAGAGGCACAGAAGGAACAGCCGAAGGGACATCCTCTGCTTGTAAGCATAGTTGTATACGCAACTCCATAGGCCCTATACTTATAAATTGGAAGTAAATCTCTGCTTGGAAATGGGATTTCATCAATATTTTTTATAAAAGATCTTGGCTCTGTGCTAACCATTTCCGCTCTATTCCTAAAAGTTATACCTTTAACCTTCTTAATGGAACCTCCCCTTTCAATCGTTTTCATCAGTTCCTCAACGGTTTTCTCCCCTTCCCCCCTAACAACTATATCAACATATTTGCATTCCTTCAAGCTTTCCTCAGGGAGAAAAGTTACATGGGAACCTCCCATCACCACTGTGCAGTCCTTTCTAACTTCTTTAGCTATTTTCGCTGTGGCGAATGCTTGAGGAACAGATGGAGTTACGGAAGTTATTCCAACAACGTCTGGATAGAAACTTTTCAGCTCCCTTCTCACATCCTCAAAATTATAATCTAAAATGTTTGCGTCAATTATTTTAACTTCATGGTGTTTCCTTAAAACAGATGCAAGGTAGGCTAGTCCAAGTGGAGGGGAGGTTGTTCCAATAGCGGATTTTACAGCTGAATTATAAGGAGGCGATATCAAACAGACTTTCACATATTTGCCTCCGCCTGTTGAAGCCTTTTTTGGAATAAAGGGGACGTGTAGACATTTTTCGCTTTCCTCTCAATAATCTTTACAAAAAGCCAGTAAGAGAATAATAAGATTTTGCTGTACCATCTTCCTTTAAAGTAGGATTTCATTATTATTTTCGCCCAGTATATGTCATGTCTCAAACATTTTATGAGAAGCTCCATTTGCAAATCATTCATCTGCTCCATCGTAAACCAATTCTTATTCTTTAATCTGCCCATGGGAACAAAAAACAATGGTACAATCAAACTCTTAAAATCTTTTAGGTCTTCGATTAACTCGATTGTCTTAATCACGTCTTCCTCAGTTTCTTGAGGTAAACCAGTTATCAAAGTGCAAGCGGGAACAAGGTTGTTATCCGTCATTATGCCTGCAGCTGTTTTGACAACTTCAGGCCACTGTTCAACACGGAACGGACGAGCCTTCGCCGGCATTATCTTTTTCGCAAGTTCTGGTGATCCGGTCTCTATCCCTATCTCTGCACCCCACCATTCTTGGTTGTCGTCTAGCATTATTTCACCGACTTCCTTCACTAGTTTTGGATCAGTTGCTACAGCAGCCAGTGATGTATGACTCCAGCCAATTGAGTTGAGGTGTTTTTTGCATAAACGATGTAATTTTAGCACCTTCTCTCTGTTGGGTATAACGTTTCTAGAACCGTAAAGTAAAACATCTTCAGCGTGTATAACCCCATGTTTTATACCCGCACTCACGTTTACTTTAAGCTCCTTCTCTATTTTGTCATAAGGATACCAACGTAAAGGTCTTAAAGTAACACTGCAGAATTTGCAACCACGACAGCAACCTCTTCCAATCTCAATTAAACCGTTCACCGATGGATTTCTGATTTCAGGTATCTCATCAATACTTGGAGCCTCAGTTATTTTAGCCTCATAAAACCTTGGTAATTCCTCACCCTTAATTGCAGCTTTAAAAATTCTTCCGACAACTTTCTCAGCTTCTCCGTCTATTATGCAGTCAATTCCATGTGTATCCACAAATCTTGGTCTAAGCTTTAACTGCCACGCACCTGGACCGCCAACGATTATTTTGAGATCTCGTCTTTTAGCTTCTTTAACCTCGGGTTTTTCAAGCAACAAGCGAAAATATTTTGCGACGTATGGTTCTCCTGTTTTTAAAATTCTAGCGAAGGTTGACGACGCGGGACCTATACCGAAGGGATCCATGACGTGGATGCCTAAAACGTTGGTTTTATCTATGTAAGATTTGAGATGGTCAGGGTCAACGGTTAACGCTTTGAACCCTTCGTTTAAGAGCTGTGCTTCGATTTTCCTAAGTCCATAGGGTGCTTCCACTGGTATGCCTTTAACTGTTTTTATAGGCGGGAAAAATAAGGCTTTAAAGAGCCACTCCGGACAACGTTTGGCGGTGCGGTGGTTCCAAAACCGAGAAATTCACGGTTATGGTGATTGCTCATCAAAGTTCTATCTGCGGTTAACACCGCATCAAGCTTCGTTACACTTCATCTCCTCTCTCAAGTTTCAATATCCCACTTTTTCTACCATATTACTTACAAAATAGAAACAAATTTATGCTTTTTGTTACAGAATGCAGCAAAGGAAGAAAAACATGGATGAAACAGATAGAAAGATAATTGCTTCCTTACAAGAGAACGGAAGAGTTTCGCTAACCGAGCTTGGGAAAAAGCTAGGCTTATCCCATGTGAGTATCCGAAAAAGATTGCAGAAGCTCTCAAAGGATTTGCTTAAAGTTTCAGTCGGATTAAACGCTGAAAAACTCGGCATTTACTTAGCGATTGTCTGCGCAGAAGTTGAAACTCCCAAACGACTGCAAGAACTCATCCAGATTTTTTCAAAGGGTCCAAGAATGATATTTTTGGCCAGAGCCACTGGCACTTATAATCTCATGACGATAATGGTTGCTGAAGACGCTGAAACTTTAAATGCTATAATTGAACACTGCTCCGTCCGAGCTTACAAAGGTATCAGACGTTCAGGGGCAATAATAGCTGAAGCGCCTACTATTCCAAAATACCTTCCGATAAAAATGGTTACAGATAGAAGTGCCGATGATGCTCCTTGCGGAATAAACTGTGGGAAATGCATAAGGTACAAGCAGAAAAAATGTTTGGCTTGTCCCGCGACAAAATATTACAGAGGACCATTATAAGAATAAGTTCAACTTACTTGTTCAACGAAAAGTTCTTCGAGTTAACATTTATTTTGTGAAGAGAGGAACTCGAAAACTATATTAGAGCGGAACCGCTCTCAAATGAAGGCTTAGAGGAGATAAGAAAGCTGGCTTTGTTAAAATTTGAGAAAGGAGTTGCAAATTAGGTTGTTTATACTGTTTAATGGAGAGTTACAAACTTGCGAATAGGTTTCTTTGTTTGGGAATATCCACCTGAACTTGTCGGTGGCTTAGGCACATACGCTGAATACATCACACGTGAGTTCGTCGAGTTGGGTAACGATGTTTCGGTTTTCACGCTTAATCCGGGTGATCTGAAGACAAGAGAGATTCTACGAGGAGTGGAGGTTCATCGTCCCCTAATTGCAGACGCTAGTAATGTTTTTCCAATGTTCGTTATTGATGATTTGAAGAAATGGGGTACAAACATACGCTTGTTTAACGACATATTCATCTACAACATCTTGAGTGCAACAAAGTTCATAAACGGTTTAATTAAGAAAGAAGGCTACACTTTTGACGTGGTCTGTGTCCACGACTGGTTAAGCAGCATAGCTGGGTTGATAATCAAAAACGAGACAAAAATCCCAGTTATTTTTCATGTTCACAGCACTGAACGGGGTAGAAGTGGAGGACAAGGCTCAAGTGTCGTTTCACACCTTGAATATGCAACTGCACAAAAGGCAGACAGAATAATAACCGTAAGTCACACCATGCGGGACGACTTAACTAGGCATGGCTGGCCTCAATCAAAAATAAGTGTTGTCTGGAACGGTGTTGATCCAGAACGTTATAACCCGAAAGAATGCCGAGAGGAAGACGTGGAGAAAATTCGAGAGAAATATGCTATTCCTAAAGATTGGAAAATGCTTCTGTTTCTCGGAAGGTTAACATGGGTGAAAAGTGTTAGAAACCTCTTGCAAGCGATGCCCATGGTTTTCAGCGAATATCCTAAGACAAAACTTGTGATTCTTGGTAAAGGTGAAGAACAGAGAGACATTGTGGAAAC
>Ga0180298_1000072_pt1 | contig 18936 bp, 17 predicted proteins | sample GuaBasSediGuay13_FD_121800 | JGI IMG/M metagenome (GOLD analysis project Ga0180298, IMG submission 121800) | Subseafloor sediment microbial communities from Guaymas Basin, Gulf of California, Mexico - Guay13, Core 4488-10 , 4-6 cm | ecosystem: Environmental > Aquatic > Marine > Hydrothermal...
AATCGCTACTCCCACTGGATGGGCCAGAAGAAAAACTTTAACAGACCCCGTCGCGGTAGTTAAAGCCTGCTGTGTCGTTGTTGCCATTGTATTTGCTGCAGTTTCAATTGCCATGATATATTACCTCTTGTTGTGAGTGAAAAAAATAAGAAAAATGCGTTTTAGGTTTTATCGCTAGGACGTGGATCAGATGCCAATACTAAAAGTATTCCGATTAATGGGCTTAACAACAGAGAACCAAAAAAATATCCCCAAAATCCCCATTTTCGATTCATACCCAATAGGGCAATAAAAAAACATAAACCAATATAAATACCTACGACGATTAGCTGATGCATAAAGTCACCCCAAGGAATTCAAGAAAATGGCGGTTTGAGAAACCCCGTATTTTCCTTAATACTGAGCTTCTCTTGATAAATAGATTCACCTTTTTTGCATTTGTGTGATTATGATTTCAACGCGACGATTTTTCGCTCGATCGGCCTCCGTTTTGTTAGAAAAGATTGGCTGGGTTTCGCCCACTCCCTGTATGCGTATTTTTTCACGGGGAATACCTTGAAGAATCAGGTATTCCGCCACTCGTGTTGCTCGTGCGAGAGACAATATGTTGTTCGCAGTGTGACTACCAATACTATCAGTATGGCCGATGACTTCTATCTTTCTCAAAAAGCGATTATCGATCCGTTTGATAAGCGTTTGAAGAAAGGCCTGCGCTTCTTCTGTCAAATTTTGCCCTTTGCTGGTGAAACTCGTTTTGCCACGCTGAACATTCTTCTCTCTTAACACTATAGCACATCCCTTTGGATCAACTGCGACATCTAACCGTGTTCCTTCACACCGATCTTTATAATCAGGAACACTATCCTTATCGGTATCAACCGGGCAACCGCGTAAATTAACGCCTTTTTTGAGTTCATGGCGACGGTTCTTGGGACAATCGTCACGATAATCCGGCACCTTGTCCTGATCATGATCGACGGGACACCCGCGTGAATTAACCCCTTTGCTGATTTCAAGGTGGGTATTTTGGGGACAATCATCACGATAATCCGATACATGATCTCCATCACTGTCTATTGGGCAACCAAGATGCCCCTCTTGCTGGGAAACCCCTTTGGACAGTTCCGCCAAACTATTATTAATACAAGCATCCTGATAATCAGGAATGTCATCTTTATCCGTGTCAATGGGACAACCTTGTGAATCAATCCCTTTACTGATTTCAAGGCTGCTGTTTTTGAGGCAACTGTCACGATAATCGGGTACACCGTCACTGTCACTGTCTATCGGGCAACCCAGATAAATGCCTTGTTGATAAATCCCTTTAGAAAGCGCCTCTGGGCTATTATTGAAGCACATATCCTGATAATCCAGCACACCATCTTGATCGGCATCAATGGGACAACCGCGTGAATCAACGTTTTTGCTGATTTCAAGTGGGCTGTTTTTTGGGCAATCGTCACGATAATCCGCTATGCTGTCACGATCACTGTCTATTGGGCAACCAAGTTGCCCTTTTTGTTGAGAAACCCCTTTAGCAATTTCTTCTAAGCTGTTTTTAAAACAGGCATCTTTATAGTCTGGGATACTATCTTTATCGCTATCCTGTGGGCAACCCTGCGAATCAACGCCTTGAATCATTTCCAGACGACGGTTTTTGGGGCACACATCACGATAATCCGGTACACCATCATTATCGCGGTCCATCGGGCAACCAAGATGAAGGCCTTTTTGATAAACGCCTTTGGAAATTTCTTCCTGACTATTACCGACGCAAACATCTTTATAATCGGGGATGGCATCTTTATCGCTATCTAGTGGACAACCGCTGTGTAAATCAATTCCATTTTTGAGTTCATGACGGCGATTCTTGGGACAATCATCACGGTAATCAGGGACGCCGTCTTGATCGCTATCTTTTGGACAGCCCAAATGAGTGCCGCGTTGAAAAACGCCTTTGGACTTTTCTTCTGAGCTATTGTTGATACAAATGTCTTTATAATCAGGCACACCATCTTTATCGATATCTTGTGGGCAACCGCGTGAATCAATCCCTTTTCCGATTTCTTTGGGGCTGTTATTGAGACAATTCTCACGATAATCAGGCACACCATCTTGATCACTATCTACTGGGCAACCCAAAAAAGTGCCTTTTTGATAAACGCCTTTAGAAATTTCTTTAGGGCTATTTTCAAAACAAACATCATTATAATCCGGTACACGATCTTGATCGGTATCGATGGGACAGCCGCGTGAATCAATCCCTTTTCCGAGTTCAAACTGGCTATTCTTTGGGCAATCGTCATGATAATCCGGCACACTGTCTTTATCCGTATCAATCGGACAACCTTGTGAATCAATCCCTTTTTTGATTTCTTTAGGTTGGTTTTTGGGACAGTTGTCACGATAATCGGGCAGACTATCATTATCGCTATCTATTGGGCAACCAATAGTCTCGCCTTGTTGATAAACCCCATTGGAAATTTCTTGCTGACTGTTATCAGAGCAAACATCTTCATAATCTTGGATGTCATCTTGATCGGTATCAATTGGACAACCGTGTAAATCAACCCCTTTTTTGATTTCCATGGGGCGATTCATGAAACACTGATCACGATAATCTGGCACATCGTCATTATCGCTATCTATAGGACAGCCTGCCTTTGCGCCTTGAAGATAAATCCCTTGAGAAAGTTCTTCTGGTTTGTTATTGGGGCAGATATCTTTATCATCAAAGACACGATCTTGATCGGCATCAGGCGCGCAACCTTGCTCATCAACCAAGGCACTCTCTCGTAAATTAGCTAAACACAAATCCTTATAATCAGGAACACCATCATTATCCGTGTCCTTTGGGCAACCGCGTGAATCAATGCCTTTTTCAAATTCCTGTTTCAGGGTATTGGGGCAAGCATCACGATAATCTTGATAACCGTCTTTGTCGCTATCAATGGGACAGCCTATGAAATCGCCCTCTTGATAAACGCCTTTAGCCATTTCTTCCTCAGTGTTATCAGGGCATACATCGACATCATTAAATATATCATCTTTATCGCGGTCAACATAACCACATTCCGATTGTGCTACTAACCTCGTTTGAGCATTCAAGCTGTGATCATCAATATCTTGATACTCAAATTGACCCTGACGGAAGTGCTTGAAATAGAGTTTTCGATTCACCACATGGCCGTTCACTCTAAAGCGGTATTGCCCTATGACACCCTGACAAGATGGCATAGCGTGCAGCTTCTCTGCGAACTGGCTTGGCACGCTTGAACGGGCACTTTTCATGCCATGTGCTAAAAGTTTGATGCTATCATACCCCAGTGCCGCTAGGTTGTCAGGTTTCGCTTGTTCACCATATTCTTTTTTAAAATGGTCAATAAATATTTCTTGTGTCAGGTGAGCGGATGTGTTGAATACGGTTAGCACTGCAGACTTATTTATAATGTCTTCAGACTTTTCCCATTCCTTAACAACCCGCCAAAACGGTTCATAGTTTAACGCATTACCCCCTACAAAGGGAACCCTAATGTTCATCTGACGACTGTCTTGATAAATTTTGGCCGCCACTTTGGCCTCAGTTGCAACAAAAATAGCCTCAACATCATTAAGGTCTTTGAGTTCAAGTATTATATCAGTAAAATCCGTTTGATGAGGTAAAAATGATCGCCGTATCACAATTTGGGCACCGTTATTTTCTACCGCGTTGTAAACAAACGCATTGGCTAATTCGTTGCCATAATTGTCTTGACTATGCAGCACCCCTATTTTTTTGTAGCCAGCTTTATGACAATAAGTGGCTATTTGCTTTCCCATTTGTTCGTTATTAGGCACCATCCGAAAAACAGAGTTAGATTTGTGTTCGGTTAAACTTAGGTTTGTCAGGGCAGGTGCGATAAAAACAATACGATGAGAATGGTAAATATCGGCCGCTGGCATCGCAGAATTGGAAAAACGATGTCCAATGACGGCAACCACAGCGGGGTTAGCCACCAATGAGTTGGCCACATCAAGCGTGATTTTTTTTGATTGTTTTGCTGTGAGCGATAAATCTAAAGCCGCTTTTTCTCCGTCATTTATAAGAAGTTGAAAGGACTTTTTTAACACGCCCCCGTTGCGATTGATTTCTTTTGTCGCCAATCGTGCCCCTTTTACAAAATTATCGTCATTATTTGGCCATGCGACACCAATCACTATCGTATTCTCATGGGCCGTTTTGACTTCTTTTGCCTCAGAATCGTCGTCTGAACCGCCGCATGCCGAAATGAGCAAAACGAGCATGAGCGATATTATTTTTGTCATTTTTATCGTTATCATAATTCTTTTTTAATTAGCAATACCTTTGCCATTGTCGCAGTAGAGACGCGATGTTTCGCGTCTCAATGTTTCGCGTCTCAATGTTTCGCGTCTCAGTTTCGTATAGACGCGATGTTTCGCATCTCAGTTTCGTATAGACGCGAGGTTTCGCGTCTCAGTTTCGTATAGACGCGATGTTTCGCGTCTCAGTTTCGTATAGACGCGAGGTTTCGCGTCTCAGTTTCGTATAGACGCGAGGTTTCGCGTCTCAGTTTCGTATAGACGCGAGGTTTCGTCGCATAAGAGACGCGACATAAGAGACGCGACATAAGAGACGCGACATAAGAGACGCGACATAAGAGACGCGACATAAGAGACGCGACATAAGAGACGCGAAGCATCGCGTCTCTACGGGCAACCATCTGAATTAACCCCTTTTCTGATTTCAAAACGGCTGTTATTTGGACACACATCGCGATAATCTGGCACACCATCATTATCATTATCCATTGGACAACCCAGACGTACCCCTTGTTGATTAACCCCTTTGGCAATTTCTTCAGGGCTGTTATTAAAACAAACGTCTTTATAATCAGGCACCTCATCTTTATCGGTATCTCGTGGGCAACCGCGAGAATCAACGCCTTTTCCAATTTCAACAAAGCTGTTATTGAGACAATCATCACGATAATCAGGTACGCCATCTTGATCGCTCTCTATCGGGCAGCCCAAATGAGTGCCTTGTTGAAAAACCCCTTTAGAAATTTCATCAAAGCTATTTTGAAAACAAGCATCTTTATAATCCGGTACACTATCTTGATCCGTATCAACAGAACAACCCTGTGAATCAACTCCTTTTATGATTTCAAAGTGTTTGTTCAAAGGACAAGCGTCGCGATAATCAGGCACGTCATCTTTATCCCGATCAAACGGACAACCTCGTAAATCAAGCCCTTTTTCCATTTCAGTGGGCAAGTTCTGTGGACAATCATCCCGATAATCCGGTACCTTGTCATTATCGCTATCTATTGGACAACCAATCTTATCCCCTTGCTGATAAATGCCTTTGGAAAGCTCTTTCAAGCTATTCTTGGGACAAACATCCTGATAATCAGGTATCTCATCTTTATCCGCATCAATCATACAACCCTGAGAATCAACCCCTTTTCTGGTTTCAAAACGGCTATCTTTTGGACAATCGTCACGATAATCTGGCACACCATCTTTATCCTGATCTACCGGACAACCATAAGAGTCAATGCCCTTTTTCAATTCGTTAGGACGTGTGTTTGGACAATGATCACGATAATCTTCATAAGTGTCTTCGTCACTATCAATTGGACAGCCCCTTGAGGTACCCTTTTGATACACGCCTTTAGAAATCGCATCGCTTTTGTTATCAGGGCAAGCGTCTCTGTCATTAGGAATACCGTCTTTATCCCTGTCAACATCACCACAGTTCTCATGAGCTAAAATCAAGTCTTTAAAATCAATCTCTTCATACTCAAATTGGCCCTGACGAAACAGTTTGAAATGAAATTTTCGAGTTCTAACATCGCCATCCATGTGAAACTGGTATTGACCCGTCACAGCCTGACAAGGTGGCATATACCGTATTGTCTCTGCAATCTTGAAGGGTTGGGTTGAATTGCCCTTTTTGATACCATGTACCAAGATTTTTATACTATCATATCCTAATGCTGCGTAGTGATCAGCTTCAAAATCATATTCTTTTTTAAAATTTTCAATAAAGATTTGTGAAATAGAATCTTTTGTGGTTGTATTCAACAAAGTGGGTACAACAGATTTTTCTGTGAAGACTTCTTCAGCAATTTCCCATTCTTTGACGGCCTTCCAAAACGTTGAATTGTCCAACCCCTCTCCCCCAATAAAAGGTACCTTAAAACCCATATCACGACTGTCTTGATAGATATGAGCCGCCATTTTGGCACCGGTTACGATAAAAATGGCATCAAAATCGTCTTCCTTTTTAGCACGTTTTAACTCAACCATCAAATAACTGAAATCCGTTTGATTTGAAAAAAATGAACGACGCAAGACAATTTCCGTTTTAGGTTCTGTGTTGTCCTTTTTAACAAAATTTGAAACAAACGAATCAGCCAATTGGTTACCATAGTCACTTTTACTGTGTAGTATCACTATTTTTTGGTAGCCCTTTTGATGGCAATAATTTGCTAACTGTTTTGCTATTTCTTCATTATTAGGGGTCATCCGAAAAACATAGTTAAAATTGTGATCGGTTAAATTGATATTGGTCGAAGTGGGTGCGAGAAAAGCAATACCATGAAATTGATAAACAATGGAGGCAGGAACTGCTTGGTTAGACGAACGATGCCCCGTAACGGCGACCACTCTTGGGTTTGCTGCAAATGATCTTGCCACTTCAACTGTGATGTCTTGTTTTTGTCTCAGTGTGAGTTTTTTCAGTGTGAGCTTGTTTGAAATTTTTTTTTCGCCTTCATTTATGATAAGTTCAAGGGATTTGCCGAGTACCCCCCCATCATCATTGAATTCTTTGACTGCCAATTGAACCCCTTTCACAAAATGAGCCTCTTTATCTGCCCATGCGACACCAATGATTATCGTATCTTGACTTTCAACTGCCGTTTTTATCCTTTTCTTTTTAGAAGCCTCGTATGGATTGCTGCATGCACAAATGAGCAAGACGGTTATTAACCCTATCATTTTGATAATTTTTTCTGTTGTCATTAGTTTATACCAATATTTAGGCAAGCAAGGGCGAACACGCAGGTTCGCCCCTACGCAAAATCCGTTATAATCAGACTTTTTTAATCCTTTAACGACTTCGGTTTAATCCTTTCAGAAAGAATCCTTGTCGTTATTAACGGTTTAAGGCATATCAAAAAAATAAATTATCCGTGAAAAGTGAAACAGTCTTTATTGTAGGGGGCCGGTAACGGGTTTTTGTTGCCCACCATTCCTGTTTAAAAACACCAAGTATCAAGATTTTTTATTTATTTGGCAGCGGTGGTGGTTCATTAGATTCAAATGGAATATTGCCAATAATAGGTAATCCGTTTTTGCCAGCACCAATGACAATGACTTTCGCATTTTCAGATTCTGACAATTTGAGACTGGCATCAATACCATGCCACTTTAACATTTTTTCATCAAGGGTTTCGGAGATAATTTGTTGATAGTCTCTAATACCGGCAGCCTCAATGCGCCGTTTGTTCGCGATACCGGTTGCCTCAATGACCCGTCGTTCCGCTTCCTTTTCCTCTTTTTTCAGTTTAAAATCATAAGTCTGATAACGTTGTTCTTCTACTAATTTTTCTTCAATCGCTTGTTTGATGGGTTCAGGTAAGACGACTTTTCGAATAACAATGCTATGCATATTCACATATTTTTGCCCCAGTTCGTTCAAAGCATTCACAATAATTTTCGTGAGAATATTTTCTTTGTTAACATAAATATCTTCCGGATTCTGATGGCCAAGATTCTTACGCAAAACAGAATCGATGTCGGGAACAATAATGGTATTAATATAATCAGGCCCCACTTCTTGGTGGAGGACACCCAAGGTTTCGTATTCGGGTTGAAAACGAATCGCTAATTTTAGCTGAATAGGCAAACCCCGATTGGTTAACACCTCTAAATCATGCAACACTGTCTGAACTCTGACATTATAAATATACATTTTATCCCAAGGTGCTATGACGTAAAAACCCTCTGAATACACATGATCAGTCTCTGTTCCACCTAAGAAAAGCCAGTATAAAACACCAGCTTCACCTGAATGAATGGTGATGATAATACGTGGCCAAAAGAAAAAAAGTGCCCAAAATAGGAAAAGCGTAAGAATAATTAAGTAGGGTATTTTTCGTTTTAGCCATGCTCTAATTTTTTGTCTCATATCATTTGATGATGCCCGTTTTTTATTTTAATTTGATTTTCTCGATAAAAACCTGACAGGTTTTCAAAACCTGTCAGGTTTGGGCCTAGGTTATTTGTTGCGAGTTACCTTAGACGCGAAGCATCGCGTCTCTACTTTTAGTCATTGGCAATATTAATAACCACATAAAATTTATAATATATTTTAGCGATGGTATTGACTATTAACAAACATATTAATACACCCCTAAATATTCTTGTCAAGTGTCAAGGCTTAAATCTTAAATACTTTAGTAATATATTATGGGGAATATTAGTACTATTGGCAAGAGGGACTGGCAAAACGGGGACGATCTAACAATAAATCAATCACTTACACACTCACGTACTTGTAAGTCATTGTTTTATCGTTTATGCCTCTTGCATTTTGCAAGAGGCCCGTTCTAACTTAAATAACACTATTTTTATTAACAATTTAACAATTAACAATTAACAATTAACAATTAACTTAGCATCAAAGTCGCTATTATAAAATTTAACAGCCAACTAAAGCAGCCAACAGCAGCAAATTGATTTTGCTTTCAGCAATTTTCGTTTCAAATTTATTTTGCATTGCCCTGATTCTCATAATTTTCGCTTTGTTGAGAGGCAAAAATCAGTTTTTCACGCAAAAGTTTTTTAAGCAAATACTTTATTTCACGCGCGTCGTGAAGCTTCGCTATACAAAGCGCGTGAAATCGTGAAAATCATGACAATCTGCGTTCTATCCAGTTATCAGTTATCTGTTATCTGTTTTTAATAAAACGCTGATTTGACTGATTGTCATGATTTACGCTGATTTTAATCTGCATAAATCAGTTTTTCACTTAACAAGTTTTTGCGCGCAAAAACTTTATTTCACGCTGAAGTTTCGCTTCGCTATACAAAGCGCGTGAAATCGTGAAAATCATGACAATCTGCGTTCTATCCAATGACGTTTACAATCATTAGTACAACGGAGCATGGGATTGAACGGATTCGTTGTGAGGTGTTTTGACGAAATCGTAGAGACGCGCGAGCGAAGCGTCTCTAATCTTCGCGTCTCTAATCTTCGCGTCTCTAATCTTCGCGTCTCTAATCTTCGCGTCTCTAATCTTCGCATCTCTAACCCTGTTTCTACCCCAGTAAATAGAAACCGGCCCTCTCATCAATCCGTTCAATCCCCTGATCCGCTGTACTAAACATCAACTCAACCCCATTATATTACTACAATTTCTTTGCGCCTTTGCGGCTTGGCGTGAGATAAAATCTCACGCTAAGCCGCTAAGCCGCTAAAAAAACATTGTAAAACAGCGTCAATCAAAAAATAAGAATTTAACCCTCTTTAATTGGAAATGATAAAAATGAAACAAGTCGCCCCTTTACGTTACGATGTGATTTTCAAAAAGGCGTTTAGTCACCCAAACCTTTTCACCGCCTTAGTCAAGGATTTTATTGGCATCCAATTGGAAATTGATGAGGTGGAAAATGACAAAGCTTTTATCCCACTGGTGGGTAATGTCGCTACAAAATTTATATGGGCCAACAGAAGCGGCTATTGATGTGACTTTCTGGCATTGCCAACCAGACACCCCTATCATTCCTATCGGCAAACCCATTGCTAACACACAAATCCACCTATTAGATCAGTATCAGCAACCCGTACCTATCTGCATCCAGGGCGAATTACACTTCAGCGGTTTGGGTTTAGCGCGAGGCTATCTCAATCAACCTGAATTAACCCAAAAAGCCTTCATAGTCGCGCCTACGCCAAATTCAAATTCATTGACTCGACTTTACAAAACAGGTGATTTAGCGCGTTATTGCCCGAATGGTGAGATTGAATATCTTGGACGGCTTGATTATCAGGTTAAACTGCGCGGTTTTCGGATTGAATTGGGCGAAATTGAAATCGCCTTGCGACAACATGAGGCGATCAAGGAAGCCGTTGTCATTCTCCATGTCGATCAAGCCAACGATCAACGTTTAATTGCTTATCTTGTGCTGAACAACAGGCAACACAGTCTCCCAGATTGTCGTCGTTTCCTGAAAACCCACAAACCTGATTATAGCGTTTCCCGATCTCATGACGTACAGTTATATCAAGAAAATCAAATCGCAAAATAACAGGCATTCCAATCCGGCCGCAAAATAAATTTGGAACGAAAATCCGGCCGCAAAATAACAGGCATTCCAATCCGGCCGCAAAATAACAGGCATTCCAATCCGGCCGCAAAATAACAGGCATTCCCAGCGGGCCGCAAAATGACATGCATTCCCAGCGGGCCGCAAAATTTATTTTGCGAAATAACCCTTTTTTTGGGAATGCGCCCGAGGGAATATGGCGGCTTGGATAGAACGCTGATATTTAGCTTCGCTAAATGCTGATTATCATGATTTTCACGCTAAAGTTTCGCTTCGCTGTACTTTAGCGTGAAACGCTGATTTTTTATTTAGGATTCTTAGCGTGAGATTTTATCTCACGCAAAGGCGCAAAGACGCAAAGATTTTGATAACTTAAAAAACGATAAGTAATGGGAAAAGGGGGGATTAGTACGGAGATTGTATTGACTCTACCTTCCTCAAGCATTCTCTGAATTAATTGCCCCAAAATAAATCTCTTTCCCATCTGAAAACGCGGTTATAATGACATTTTATTCGTAATAGGGTTTAACAACCGATTTCATTAAAGTCATGGGTACTAAAATACTATACTTTTGATGAGTATCGGGTTCGACTAATTTTACCATACCCAATCGGCTATTATTGGTACTATCAGCATAGATTAAAATACCTTTTAGATGAATAGGATCATTTTCAAATTGCGGTTTAATTTGATTGAAGTGACGTTGGAACCTGACTTTTTCCGATAATGCTTTCCGATAATGCTTTCAATTCTTGTTTGATTTCGGGTGGCGGATATCCAGAAAGCGCTTCTAGAATTAATTCATCAGCCAAATCATATAATTCGCCATGATAGGCTAAAGCTGCTGCACTGCGATAAAGAATAGATCGGGTTGGTTCAGCGTTTTCATCCTTTGACAGGAGAAGAGCAGCTTGTTTTTCGAGTTCTAAAGCTTTTTGAAACAACATCTTGGCATCTTCTAATTGGCTTTTTTTCTGTGCCAAAAAACCGGCTTCGGCTAAATCCATTGCTTTGGGGTGTAAATCATCAACTGTTAACATTTTTCAACACCATTTTGGCTCAAGGTTTACTAAATTCAACCACAATGATATAAACAGGAAAAGTATGATCGGTTGGTTGAGTTTGTTTTTGTTTGATATTAATTCGGCTAGTTACGGTATTACCCTTATTTTCAGCTAATAAATGCCAATTTGTTAACCACATTTTGGTTTTGTTTGAGGTAATAAATGATAGTATCTGTATCCAGAACATATCTTTTTCTCATTTGTTCAGATCCCTATCGTTTTATTGACTCGGTTATCTTGAATCGCATTTAACATGCTATCTGCTTCGGTTTCATCCAAAATACCGGCAAACGATATCAAACGATTTTTACGCTGAATTTTGTCAATATAGTTGTTCACCGCTTGTCGCACCACATCTATTTGTGAAGTATTTAACTGATGAGCTAAGGTATTGACAAGATTTAATGTTTCTGTATCGACGCTTAACGTTTCCATATTTATAATTCTCCAAATAGTGAGGAAAGTGGATAGAGGTATTAATACGTAATCCACTATACCTTATTCATTAGACTTGTACTTGAAAAATAAATTAACGACTTGATAGGCTAAACGGGAAAAAAGGCAGGATTAAGAGGGCGTGGCATCCACCTCGTTGAGTACAAGGTGGATACGCAATGTTTACGAAGTTTATGATTTTTTGCATTGATTGTATGCAATCATGCCACGAAGTTCATTATCAAGGGCACGCCTAGCTGCACCATATAACCGATTTTGAGAACTCAGAATAAGCTTCACCGGTATAGAGGAAATTAGCTCACGAACCATCTCGTTTTTCCTATCCGTAAAGGCTTCCATAAAAGCATTGCCATGCACCTTATCCACAATAATTTTTGGCGCAATCGTACCACCAATATACACGCCGCCCAAAGCCAAGTTTTTTAATGCCAAGTTACCGGCTTCTGCCCCCAAAATAGACACAAATAAGTCTAGTGTTTGCGTACACAAGGCGTTTTCATTTGCTAATCCCGATTCAATAATAACACTGGCTGAATCACTAATCCGGTTTTCGTTAACCAAATCTTCCAGCCCAGTGGGAGTTTGTCCATTTTCTCTGTCTTTGAAAAATTGAAAGATGTGTACTAAACCCTGTTCTGATAACACGTCGCGAATGGCGACGGGATTAAATTGTTTCAGTAAATACCTTAGCAATTCGATTTCCAAATCATTGCGGGGCGCGAAGTTAGCATGACCACCTTGCGAAACCAACGACTGGAATTTTTGCTCCATCCGATCCCAATATAACAAAGCTTCTGCTAAACCCCAGCGCGCAGAGAGCAAAGCACGGTTGGCTGGGAATTCATTCTCATCTGTCTGTTGCTTGTCAAACTCTTTTGAGTTAGGATTAACATTGACTAACTTTTCCTGGGATTCTAAACGCCCAATGTCGATAGCGGCTAAGTTATTGATGAAAACAACTGGCATACGTTTTGCGGGTTTTTCACACAAATTTTTATCAGCAACGTTCCAAGATAGCCTCATCAGTAACTCACACAAAGCTTGTTTGGTGATAATACCCCAGGGTAACCCTAATATACGACCGTGTTCTCCCAATACAGTACCACTAATTCCAATACAAGCGGCATATATATCTTTTTTCAAATCCTCATGTTTGTGCAAAAAATTCTCTATAATTTCTTCCAAACCCGAGTAATTTTTGGTGATGTAAGCTGTTACCTCGCCTACTAAAATGGGATCGTCATCTTCACTCTCTCCCTTTTGAAAAATTCCAATCACACTGTCATTTGCGCCAAAATCACCGGCTAGAATCATAATTTAACTCCTCAATGTAATTCAAGTCATCAAATGTTTGACAACAATTTTAATAATCTTAAAAGAATTCAGAAAAATAAACATTTCCACGCTTTTGAGTCTGCGTGGAAACGCAACTACTAAAAAAACTCTAATAAACACGATGGATTACCGTGTTTAGAGTCAAAGCACTTTAGCAAGTCTTTCCTTAATATCAGGAAGACGCTTGTCACAAAAAACGTTCAAAGCACCAAGTTGTTCAGGGTCTGCACCGACAAAACCCAAGGCAAAAATTCTTCCACCGATATTATCCCAATACACTTGGATCATTCCCTCAGTAAGCGGAAAAAGTGCGTATTGTAGTTTGCCACGGTTTGCTTCTTTAGCAACTCTGTCCATGTCCCTTCCAACATTCCTTAACGCACTAAAAGAAGCCATAGGCATATCACCCAAAATAGGATCTCTACCACTGGTATAAAGTGGTTTACTAGTCTTGACATCATACACGAAAATACCATCCATCCCAATGGAGTCTTCAACAACCAAATCCAAATAATCTGTAAATTCTTTAATATCTGCAGGTGTTGGCATATTTTTTTTATTACCTATTGTTAGTTTGGAAACATTTGGTACTTCATAATTAATCAACTTTTTGTCATAACACTCTTTTTTTGGACTCAAACCGACTATTAGTCTCATTTTCTCAAAAAAACGAGAAAGTACATCCTTACCGATTAGCCTAATATCGTCGATTGAAAATTTCACAGTATTGTCTTCTTGCCATTCAGTGATATTAAATTGCTGATTAACTAATTTAACAAACTGATTTTGTATGCTTAATGGTATATAAAAAATGACAGTGTCGAAATTAATGCTGCCTAACAACCTTATCACTTCTTTGCTATCAAAATTCTGTATTGCTTGATCAGCATTAGAAAAAATAATGCTGCCAGAGTCGCCAAGCCACTCATACAAACCGTCAATGGGAACGATTTCTGTTGTTTCGTAAACCAATATTTTCATATTCTATCACATTAGTTTCTTGAAATTCTTATAAATATTAAATTCCTTGATACGAGAAACGGGATCTTTTCGTTTTTTATCGGTATAATATTGTAAACCATGTTGATAAACCGATAGGGGAATAATATTCATTGGACGTTCTTTTGAAGCATTTTCTTTGTTCCATATCTTAATCACGCCAAGCAATATATCCAATAGCAGAAAATAGGGATCGCCGTTAAAGCGTTTATCTCTTGGGTAAGCCATTGTCAATATCTTGTTTAATTCAGCAAAATTAATGTAGCTTCCTGTTGGGAGTGTATTGATTAAGTCTTCTAATTCATCAAAAGAGTAATCTTTTTGCTTTCCGGCTACGATAACATCAACAAATATGCTGACAATCCCATCTAACGTACCTCTGTTGGTTTCTGGTGGCGAAGAGACTAAAGCACCCGGATTAAAAACATGCCTCAGAGGTGCCGGATTGGTATGGCTTTTAAAAAAATCTTCGATGGCTCTAGCCGTGAGTTTAAAAACAGTGACTTCATGCTCGTTTGAGTTGAATAACTTATCTAATTGACGATATACCCACAAAAACCAGATAACAATATTATCGTTTTTAAAGAGTTGATCGTATATTTTGTAATGTTCACCTTTTTGACTAAAAATATTACAAAAATGATAATTGGTATCAATGATAACATGTTCTAATGGCGCAATGTCTAATTTATCTGCCATTTCCATTGCAGACATTTTAATCGTATAAAGCAAATCAGCAAAACGATTATGATCATAAGGCTCATAAGGGTTCTTGGGGTAGGCGACAACGTAATCACGCGAATGATTGTCACTGAGCGAAAAGGTTTTTTGAAAAATGAGCTGCCTGCCTACATGCGTTCCATTTTCCTTATTTTCTTGCTCTGCATAGCTTTTCAACGGACAAAATATCGAGTCTCCAATTCTGGCTTGGTAAAGCAGTATAGCGGCTGAATCCGCATTCATACCATTCAAATCAACTACAAGGGTACTGCCTTGTTGTTTTTTATCATCGTCTTCAAGATGGTGTGCCAATAAAAGTAACGCGAGTAATGTTTTACCGATGCCGCCCTTACTGCTGGTGATCACATGCCAATTCATATATGTTTTTCCTACATTATTGGATGAGTAAAATGATAGACAATAGCAATTTGATTAAAATACCAGTGAGTAATAGCACAATAATCGGATTTAAGATAATGATTAAACGCCAACGCCATTGTGTCGGTAACACTTTTTGCCCCTCATCATTTTTCGGAATACCAAGATAGAGACCAACAATTATGATCAATACTGAGTATAGGGCAACAAAGATTAAAAATTGTGTTTGAACATAAATCGTTATTTCTTTAAACCAATATAAAAAACTTAATTCGGTAAAGATAATGAGACAAGCTGTCAATAAAAAATTTTGATTGAGGATAAATCTATAAGATAACTTATCTTCTCTCATCTCGCCCAACAAGGGTTTGAGTGTCAATATGATAAACAAACTGGAGATAGAAGTCACCCCAATGGCAATCAATCCATCTAATATAAATGGTGAAGTTTGGGCAAACCAAAACATCAATAAAAACATTAATAGCACGGTTCCAACAAATAACCCGATGTAAATCACGACTTGTTCTTGAGGGGTTAAATCAATGGTGGAACGTTTAAAGGGATTGAGTAGTAGTTCACTTTTGAATATCCAATTATGACAGCCAATTAGGCATAAAGCCATTATAAAAAGAATGGCATATTGGATCATATTATTGATTTCCATAAATGTTTTAATATGGCTGATAACCAACGTTGTGTCTTCGTTTTTTAAAGGCATATCTTATTTCAATCAGTATAATCAAGATAATGCCAAGTATAGTGCCACTTCCAAACCAAGGAATTCCTCTAAATAGCGATAGATAGCCTTTTTCTCTGACTTGACAAGGTACTTTGCGGTTATCCGCAGTGAAAACTTGACATTCAAATTCCGCCAGCGTGCTTTTGGGAGCTTCAAATTGAAAATAAAATGTGAAGCGATCCTCATCTAAAAACTCAAATGAAAAATCCTTTTCTTTCTCAGCCAAGCTCTGTTGCAATAAGCTTTTATCAATCCAATAAGTTTTGGGGTTAGTATTGGGATTAAGCTTTAAGTCAACCAGCTGAGTATAAATATCATATTTAAATGTCGCCTGTTTAACCGGATAATCACAAATGGGCAAAATTTTCACGGTATCAAGCACATAAGGCTTATCTGAAACCACACCCGTAATGGCATATTTTGAAACCTCATTGCTCAGTTGCTCCACCTCTAAAACAATGAGCGGCTGTGTGGGAATGCGATCAGTAAGCCAATAATAGGAAATCAACAAACCAAAAATAAACCCTAAAAATTCCCACATTAATTTTGAATGTTTATCGTAAATATCTTTTATCGTTTCAATCCGTTGCTGCTTTTTTGCCTCTTGGCGGTTGAGAAGGTCTTGTTTTTGACGTTTGGCTTCTGGATGCTTCGGTTCAATTTCTAATATTCGCTCAAAGAGTTTCAGTTGTTCCTCTTCGCTATTATTGGATTTTGTCAAAAGCAATAAGACTTGAATTAATCGGCTCCGTGCAGCATCTGCTTGAAATTGATATAATTTTTCTAATATATCACGCGCTTCATGATACGCATCTTGTTCAAGCAAAATGTCAGCCAAGAGTTGATTGGCTTTAACATGATCCGAAAATTTTTTAAGTGCGCTGCGCGAAAGTATCAGTGCTTCATCTAAAAATTGAGCCTCATACAATTCCTGCGCTTTTTGGTATAACTTATCAGCATCGGGGTGAGCCTGATTCAATGCCAAATCAAGCGCTTGATGGAATGATTTGTATTCTGCAATCCAGCAACGTATTAATTCAACGCGGAAGCGATAACTACCCTCTATCTCTTCAATGATATCCCAATCCACCAATATCTCAGGTGCATTGTTTAGTTCTCGAATAACTTTTTGTACACCGCCCTGATTTAATAATATGTCTAACTCGACTTTAGACATTGCTTTCGCACCTGCCCCCGCCAATGCAGAAGCGACTACCTGTGCGGCAGGCGGCAAACTCCGCCATAACGATTCTAAGATATTGCGGCTGAAAATCAAGGTGTCTGGAATGGCTTCTTGTACGTTTTTTAATGTGACTGTTGACGGTTCATCAGAAGCTTGACGACAACAGAGATGCTCCCATATATGGTAACACAAACATTGGGTTAAAAACGGATGCCCACTCGTCAATTCCCAAACGGCTTTTACGGTACCGTCTGACCAATTAAGGCTTTTATTGGTTTCGGAAAGGCGGGTAAGCTTAACGATGTCATCGTGTTTGAGTAAAGAAACTTGTTGAGCAGGTATATTGCCAAACAGGGAAATGGTAATATTGCTCAATTCACTAACTTTGCGCCCAATAACAAAGATGACATTTAAGCGTTTTTTGTTAAGATTCAATAACTTATGTATTTCATGCAAAAAATTAGCCCCGGCTTCATCAGACTCAGGATCAGCCAACACATCAAATTCATCGAACAAGAGTACTAACTTAGATTTGTCGTTGGGCAAATGATTTAAGATTTCAGTAAGCCATTTAAAAAATGTAGCACTTGGATTGGGCCCTAAATTGGGCGTTGCTTGGTTTAAGCCATCACTAATTTTGTAGGCTAATTCCCCCAGTAGTTGTTTCACAGGCTGTTGTGCTTGATCTTGAAAATCAAAAAAGACGGGCAAACAACTCTCATCTTCAGATAACTTGGTTTCCAATACTTGCAACACCGACGTTTTACCCATGCGCCGTTGTCCATACAATACAATGTTATTATTTAGAACAGACACCACTTTCAATACATTGGTCAAAATATCGATTCGTCCTACAAATGCAGGACGATTACCGACGGGATCACCTGTGATATAAGGATTAATTGAAGTCATATGGGATATATTGATAATGTTAGTTGGTCAAATCCGAGACATTGGAACTGGTTACTTTTTTAATTTCTTTGTTGATACGCCCTTTTTCTTCGTATGTTGATAAAACAGCTATCGACAGCAGAGAAATACCGGCAAATGCAATATAAATTTCAACACCAGACAGATGTCTGATATATTTCATATCCACAAATGCACACAAAACCAATGAGACACCGGTTGGAATGGTACTGGCACTGAATGAGCCAATTAATAATCTTGTGAGTACGCCTCCCGCAAAATCACTCTTTTCCTCTTCTTTTTTGGAACCGGATATTTTGCTTTCAATATCTAAGAGAGCTGCGAAAAATAAATAAACAAAACTTGTCACCAACATCAGAATAGACAATTGCGTGGTATGCTTAATTATCAATTCTATAATAGTGAGTTTTTCGTTTTGTACAACATTGGGTACCACTATCAGTAGTATGAGTGCTTCTATCAAAAAAGTGACTGCAATTAAAAAAAATAGACGATATCTTTTTAGTATTTCCCAAAAACGCATATACTGAAACCTCTTGCAGTTTGTTTGTATTAATTATATAGAGGTTCAGAAAAATAATTTCACAACAGGGCGAACACGTAGGTTAGCCCCTACAAACGAGGGTTTGTAGGGGCATACCTGCGTGTCTGCCCCTGTGACATTATTTACCTGAAGTCGGCCGCGATAAATCGTACCATGCTTTAAGCAGTATAAGTTGCCCAAGTTGCCCAAGTTGCCCAAAACAAAAAATGAACTTTTGAACCATTGAACAAAACTATAAAAATGAACAGC
>Ga0180298_1000073_pt1 | contig 18820 bp, 19 predicted proteins | sample GuaBasSediGuay13_FD_121800 | JGI IMG/M metagenome (GOLD analysis project Ga0180298, IMG submission 121800) | Subseafloor sediment microbial communities from Guaymas Basin, Gulf of California, Mexico - Guay13, Core 4488-10 , 4-6 cm | ecosystem: Environmental > Aquatic > Marine > Hydrothermal...
GGGCAACCACAAGGGATTGCCCCTACGGATGGCTTGTAGGGGCAACCCTTGTGGTTGCCCCTTTTTAGGCTTGCTAGGTGGTCTTAGGATTGGAGCGATCCTGCACTAGTACACTGTCAAACTTATAATGACGGGCTCCCCAAAAAAACCTGACAGGTTTTCAAAACCTGTCAGGTTTATCTCTACCCGTCAAAACAAACTCAACGTCATGACGGGGCTGTAGGGGCTGCTGCCCTTGCGTGTTCGCTCAAGCGAAGGCGACATTGAGGAGAATGGTGGGCTGGGATAACGCAGGGGAATGGTGGGCAACCACGTTACCCACCCTACAAGAAAGCATACTATTCCCCTTCAAAAAGTGATTTTTATAGTTTGCACAGGATCGCTGTCGATCTATTCACACTACGCTCGCTTATCTCACAGAATTTAAGGCTTCCTGTGGGCAAGTCGGTTTTATTTCTGGATAAAATTGGTTGGCACACCAAAAATCTGAATCAAGTGTCCAAACAGGTGCATTACCACGACTCGCAAGGGCTAATTGGCATAAAAGTGGATCAAGCGTATTCTCTTTTAGATTACACTCTTTAAGCGTTTTTTCACTCATAGTCGCGGGTTTAGATTTAACGGTATGCCCAAGCCCTCTCAACCAGTCAACAATAATACTTCTCACTTCAGCACTCATTAGATTATTTTTACCATAATAAAACTTTGCAACTTGACTTGGCTCTTTGTCATCAAGAACTAATCGTATTTTTTCTTGATAAGCAATCAGTAATGCGATTAGAGCAATTCTTTTTCGTTCTTGAATTTCCTCATGGCATTCCGTGGCATCACAACCTTTGCCTGATGCACATAATAAAAAACTTTCATCAAGCAAGAATTGTGTTATTTTTTCTGGTCGTTGCCCTTTTTCTCGTTTTTTTGACATATCATTTCTTAACTTATTGAGTGGCTAAAACTCGGGCAAATACATCTTGCATTCTGGCATCAAAAAATCCGTCCGGCCAATTAGGCATTTCGCCGGTTTTCGTTATATCTAAGCGTTCAACAACGGAACCTTCTGCACCACGTCGCACGTAATAAATCGCAACGTCGGTTAGGGCTATTTTTCCTTCTGCGATTCGACGTTGTAAGCGATAAATAACATGTTCGCTGTGTGTTTCAACCAAAATGTGTTTGCCGCTATTAGCCCCTTTAATAAAGAGATCAGCTAAGACACCATGCAAGCTCGGATTAAGATGAATTTCTGGGGCTTCAAAAATCAGCATACCCATTTTAGAAAAAGTAGCCGTCACAATGGGCAGGATTTGCGAATAACCAAACCCTAACCGAGAAATATCGAGTTCCAAACCGGTGCTGGCTTCTGTAAATAGTATTTCCATTTGTCCACGTTGAGCATCACTTTTAAACTGTACTTGATGAGCGAGTTGGGCCGTTTTGACAAACCAATGTTGCACATTTTGTCTGACTTCAGGATTGGATTCTAAAAAATCGGCAATGTTTTCCGCCTGAACACCAATCCAATCCGGTTGGATACCATACAAGGTGTAATAGCGTTCAGGCGCTGGACGGATAGGACGAATGTAACCTAAGTTGGCAAATAAAGGGAAAAGTTGAGGGGATGAGATGCGAACAGCATCACTTAATGTTTTATTTTTTATTGGCAGAAGCTCATTATTAACGCGCCATTCCAACAAAGTCACGAACTCTTCTTTCTTTTTTAAACCGACTTTAAAACCGACTTTAAAATCGTCAGTCTTCAGTTCAAAATCTAAGATGGCTTCATCTAATGGCATCCCAAAAACAATTTCTCTAAATTGACGAAATTGCACATAATGGGAGTTTAAATTCAGTACACCGCTTCCAATTGGAGATTCCAGCGTTTGTTTTATTAATAATAACGCTTGTAAAATTGACGATTTCCCCGACGAATTTTCACCAATCAAAATCGTGAGCGGTGCTAAATTCAATACGCCGTTGCGAAATGCCTTAAAATTTTTGATAGCAAAGGATTTGATATAGGGTTTTTCAGGTAATAATATCTCATTATTATTAATAGACATTAAAAAGTGCCTCGGCCAAAACCTGTCAGGTTTTCAAAACCTGACAGGTTTTTTTGTTTTTTTTAATCGTTCAAATTGGGAACCGGTTTAAACATCTTGATGAGCCAGTAGTGGCTCATCAGCGATTCTAATGTTTTCAAGGCCTTTTCTAAATCCACTTCAAAATCCTTGTTTTGTATATCGACAATCAGTTTGTAAATGATTTCAAAGGTGAGTCTGTCTTCTTTGTCCATGTAGATAAACTGGCCATTATGCGCTTGGTTCAGTTTTTCTATCTCCGCTTTCCCCACTTTACCCGTGATCGTGGTTTCTCTGACATCTCTAAACAGTGTGAACTGTATGCCTTCATAATTTCTAACCAGTTCATTGAAGTTCTTGATTCTGGAAGGAAAAACCATGTCGCTCACTTGTAAAAAACCAATCACTATTGATTGGATGGGGGTTTTGATTAACAAATGTTCTGGTAGCTTCCTTTTGCCCAATATTAAACGATCAGTTTCAATATTGTGTTTCAGCGTTTTAAAAGCCTCTGTGACGGTTAATAGTTTTCCCATATCGTCACTATCACTGATAATGATGAGTTTTTCATACTCTTCTTCCAAAAAAGCCTTTTCTCTTTCGAGATATTCTAGAATCAGACTGCTCGCCGAGGCGGTACTTTCAACAACCGGTGACATCGTTTCAAATGGTGTTGGCATTTGATCATACGAAGGGGAGAAGGGCGTTGATTCAACGACTGATGGTGTTATGGATTTGCGAACAGCAGACTCAATCAACATTCTCAAGGCTGATATTTCACCAATCAGGCTTTTGAATGACGCTCTCACTTCATCTTCAAAACTCGATACATTGAGTTGCTCTTTTAGGCCCTTGATTTCTTCTTTTACCTCATATTCAAAACTTTTCTCCGGCGGAATGGCACCCGGTAAAGGAATGTTTTGAGATCGGTATCTATAGTAATGGGAAGCTCGATTTAACACTTCTCGAATAGAATGTTGACTGAAAATATCGTTCAAGTCTTCCTGCGTGAACAAGCGTTCTATATCAACCCTCAGCATTTGTGCTTTGAAAAATAAGAGTTTTTTCAGTTGTTCGTCAGAGGGTTTGTATAAAACAATTTGAGATTGAGAAACGCGCCCGACAACGGAGCCATCAAAGAAGGCTTTAAAATATTCCCAACGATCCGGAAAAAGATTGAGAATAATCAGGCTGTTGGGTACATAAGTAAAGAGTTCTTTGACGGCATCACCAAAGCTTTGCAATAACGCTTTATTATGTTCAAGCCCTAAGCCTTCTAATTGATCGAAGATGATAATCAGAGGTTCGTCCATAATGGAGAGTTTGGCAAAAACAGTCATCGCGGTAAGCGAAAATGCTTCCTTATTACCTTCTTCTTTCCAATTTTTTAAGCCGACACTCTCTAATTCATGATCTTCTAAATCATTGGCCGATAGCCATTTGCCGACTAACCTTTTCTTGTATGGATCGGAATAACTACAGAATTTGATAATCCCTTTTAAAATTGCGGTTGAATAACCGCTATCGCCATGATTTTTTTTCCACCAACCATCGAGAAGCAGTTCAATACGTTGCCAATATTCACGTTTGCTCCGCGCACCTTCTTGCCCTAATGCTTTATAGAGATTAAGCGGATCTTTTGACAAGACTTCTAAGAGATATCGATCTTTGTCAGTCAATTTTCTGAAATAATCAAAAAGGCCTGTTGATCGCTTATTTCTAAACGCTCGAAAAGTCTCTACGATAATTTTAGAAAAACTGGTTGCCAAGAGATGTTCAAGTTGAGAATAGGGACTATTCGGCACTTTTTCCACAAAGGATTCTAACACGCGGCTATAAATGTGATATAAAACCGAGTTAATGTTGTTCGGTTGTCTGATAAACAGTAAGCGGTTGTTTTTTAAGCGTTCTTTTGCCAATCTCATCATGAGATGGGTTTTACCGGTTCCCGGTTCGCCCGTGACAACGGCCCCTTTACTTTGATGGTTTTCCACATCATCTTTGATATCGGTTATGATAGATTTTAACCGTTCAAACTCATCTTGATAAATTTCTTTTAAGTCAGTGTGATTTTGAAAAGGGGTATCAACCCTCGTATTGCTAAATGGGTTGGGTTTTGAAACTATTTTTTCCACTGTTGTTGGTTGCTCCATCATGTTAAAGTGGATTATATGTAGCCCACTTCATAAAATGGTATTGAGGCATAAAGGTGATATGATAGAACGTAGATTCTGCTTCTTACCATCATTTTTTTTAATCAGTGTTAATCAGGCCATCATCAGTTTAATCAGCGTTCTATCTATAACTTTCTTTGATCGCTATTGCTTTTGAAACTCAGCAATGATTTCAATCAAGCCGACTATATTTTGATTCAATTGGGGTAACTTTTCTGCTAGAATCCAGTATTCTTGATGCTTGGAACTGCCAACCGTTTGTACAGAATAATGATTTAAAAAGCTTTGATTAACCTGAAATCGAGTGACATAACCGACATAACCTGAAGCGGCATCTTTGGTATTCCAATCTTGGGCTATCTGCACTGCGTATGCTTTTTGAAGTACCGGATAAAAAATGGGTTGAATCGGGAGACGCTTTGGAAAGGCTTGATAACCACTTTGTCGAATCAAATTCATTTCCTTTTGCCCAACTGGGCGAAAAAGTGTGACGGTTTCTTGATTGGTGTGCATCAGTTTTGGACTCCAGACAACTTGATAACATACTAGTGCAGGAGAGCGGAAATAGAAAGACCACCCACCTCAGCCAACAGCTAAAGCAGTTGTCTAAAAGCTCAAGTCACCTAAAGGTGACTAACCTGCTGCCAGTTTTTACTAAAACTGCACGCTTTAAATGGATTTTTACTTCCAAAAAACGCAAATTATAACAGTGAACAGTATATAAACATTTTTTATACGAAAATAAGAAAATAAAATTAAAAATAGTATTGTGTGGATGTAGTCACCTTTAGGTGACTTGAGCTTTTAGACAACTGCTTTAGCTGTTGGCTGGGTGGTCTCGATATTGGAGCGATCCTGCACTAGGCATTCCTTTTATCAAACGCCCATGCTCTCAATACGGCACGAATAATCTGTGCAGAAAAAGCCGCTTCATGTGCCGAGGAAAAAAGTAAATTGCCCTCTTGTTTTTTATGTGTCATAAATTTTTTAACAATCAGCATGATTTCATCTATTAATCCCTTATCGTGTAAAGGGATAATGGCACCAGAAGTCATGTAATAATCTGCGAATGGCAGTATTCTTCCCGCGAATAACATGCCTAACACCCCGCCCTTTCCGATGCCTATATCCATTAAAAACAATTTCTTCTTTCTGATCTGATCACGTATTGTCGCTCCCTGTTCGGGATAAACTTCCTCAATGGTAAACATTGAGTAATAGGATTGAGACATCGCTTGCAACAGGCGCATTTCATCCGAGTTTTGGGAGGGAGGCGTATTCTCAAGGTAACGTTCAATCGGATTTTTCCCACCTCGCCGATAGCTGTATAGGCAGTAGTCAAATAAGACAGACAATTCTTCATCGTTATTGAACAGGAGGGTTTTATTTTTAACAATTCCTAATTTCTTAGCACATTCCGTGAGAGCCGATTTAGAAAGCTGATTAATAATCTCCGTATTGAGATTACGACCCACTTCTCGTAGGTGTTTATAGTCATCAACCCATTTCATATCTGGAGACTTCATAGCATAATCCTTTTTGATTTCAGTATTTATTTGTAGTAGGCGCACTTAACATTCCTTTAATCCGCATTGATTATACAATCCTTGTCGTTATAGATTTGAACATTAAAATTAAAAAACATAGAATACCACAGAGTACCACAGAAGATTAAGTATAATTTATGCCTAACTAAGTACGAGTACAACGAATTTTGTTCCTAAACGAATAAAGCTTAACGATCCTTAATTATTTAGTTTGACTTTGTGATATTTAGGTTGGTAATGTCATATTGTGTGAACAGGTGAACATGTTTTTAGAAACGCAAGAGACGCAAAAGAGGTTTCGATTTTAGTTTTCACGCAGCGAAGTATAGCGAAGCGCAACGTAGCGCGTGAAAGCGTCTTTAGCGTCTTTAGTGTCTTTAGCGTTTAGATTGATTTCATAAAATCTCGTATTAATGTAAATTAAACGCTATTGCACAATCATCTGTTCATTTTTCATTTTCACTTAACAAGTTTTTGCGTGAAACACAGTTTCCTGTTTACATTATGCAAACTACCCGCTTTTTATTGGCTACCTTGAAGGAAAACCCCTCGAATGCCGAGGTCATTAGTCACCAACTCATGCTACGGGCGGGCATGATACGAAATTTGGCGGCTGGATTGTACACTTGGCTACCGTTAGGGCTGCGCGTTTTGCGTAAAGTTGAGAATATTGTCCGTGAAGAAATGGACAAATCGGGGGCACAAGAGGTGCTCATGCCAGCTGTGCAACCGGCTGAATTGTGGCAAGAATCAGAACGTTGGGATCAATATGGCCCTGAATTATTACGTTTTTCTGATCGTCATGAGCGTGAATTTTGTTTTGGGCCGACTCATGAGGAAATTATCACCGATTTAGTGCGTCGTGAAATTCGCAGTTATAAACAATTACCCGCTAATTTTTACCAAATCCAAACCAAATTTCGCGACGAAATTCGTCCACGTTTTGGTATCATGCGGGCCCGTGAATTTTTGATGAAAGATGCTTATTCGTTTCATTCAGATCAGCTGTCGCTGCAAGAAACGTATAACGTGATGTTTGAAACGTATTCGAATATTTTCAAACGCTTAGGGCTTCAATTTCGTGCAGTGCTGGCTGACACGGGCAATATTGGTGGTAGTCATTCCCATGAATTTCATGTGTTAGCGGCCTCTGGAGAGGATGCGATTGCATACAGCACGACGGGTGATTATGCTGCGAATGTCGAAATGGTGCCCACTCAAGCGCCTGAAGGTGAACGCCCTGAAGCTGCGCTCACAATGAGCGTGGTAGACACGCCTGCTCAGCACACAATAGAGGATGTGAGTCAATTTATAAATGTTGAGCCTTCACAATGTGTGAAAACACTGATCGTTAAGGGTAAAGAGGGTTTAGTGGCATTGGTATTGCGCGGCGATCATAGCCTGAATGTGATTAAGACGGCTAAACATCCTAACATTGCCAATCCATTGACTTTTGCCGATCCGGCAGAAATACGCGAAACAGTTGGCTGCGATATTGGTTCAATAGGGCCGGTTGGTTTGAACGTACCGATTTTAGTTGATCATGGTGCGGCTCATTTGGCCGATTTTGTTTGCGGTGCCAATAAAGGGGGACAACATCTTATCGGTGTCAATTGGGGGCGCGATTTGCCTGAACCACAAGCTGTGGATTTACGCAATGTGGAAAACGGTGATCCGAGTCCAGATGGGCAAGGTGTGTTGGCGATAGCGCGTGGCATCGAAGTGGGGCATATTTTCCAATTAGGGCAAAAATACAGTCGCGCCATGCAAGCCACGGTACTTGATGAAGAAGGCAAAGCGGTTATTTTAACGATGGGGTGTTATGGGATTGGCGTTTCACGCCTCGTTGCCGCGGCCATTGAACAAAACCATGATGACAAGGGTATAATTTGGCCACAAAGCATCGCGCCGTTTTCCGTCGCCATTTTGCCCATGAATATGCATAAATCGCAACGATTGCGTGATGCCGCTTTTGAACTCTACGCCCAATTACAAGCATTAGGCATTGAAGTTTTAATTGATGATCGTAGAGAACGCCCAGGCGTTATGTTTGCCGATTCAGAATTGATAGGCATTCCCCATCGCTTGATTGTGGGAGAACGGGGTTTAGATAAAGGCGAAATAGAATACAAAGGGCGGCGTGATAAGCAATCTCAATATATACCCATTGATGACATCGTGACGTTTATACAAACGTTTATGTAGGGTGGGTAACGGGTTTTTGTTGCCCACCATCTTATTACTTTTTTTTTCAACACAGAGAACACAGAGAACCACAGAGTGCCACAGAGGATAAGTCTATGATTTTTAATGAGATTATAATATCAAAATACGATGTAAATGTTTTTTTTGAAAAAAAATTGAGCCGTATTTAATATCATAATATCAATAAAAATAAACGACTTCTTCTCTGTGAAACTCTGTGCGACTCTGTGTCCTCTGTGTTGAAAAAACGTGATAATTTTCAAACGGAGATCACCATGAAAAAATTACCCCTTGGTATTCAAACCTTTTCTGAAATCATCAAAGAAGACTATATTTATGTGGATAAAACCAAGCATATTGCCGAACTCATTCAAAGCGGAAATTATTGATCAAGCCTTCTGAATATTCGAGAAGTCGTCCATAATTCTGAATTTCCTCAACAAAAACGTGGTCACAATACGCTGTCATCAAATTGATATTTGGAAAATCAAATTCAATCGTGTTGCTAAACATAAATGTCGCATTACCTGACAACAAAACACTGTGTTGGTGATGGCTGACTGTTGCTTGACAGCTCACTAACCCTCCCCGATTATATACCTCAATTGACTTGCTAAAGGGATAGTATCCTAACAAGCAATAAACCAAAGCTGAAGCTGACATCCCACTACCACATGATTGGGTTAGCCCAACGCCTCTTTCATACGTTCTGACATAGATAGCAGCCTCATCTATAATTTGACAGAAGTTGACATTTACGCCTTTTGGAAAGAGGGTTGTCAATTGATTCGCTTTTTCCCCTATTTCTTGAAGTGTTGTATCATAAATCTGTGAGACAATCGACACCAAATGAGGATTAGGCATACTCACCGCCGTAAACGTCAGGCCGGTTGCCAATTCTGGCAACGCTTGATCAATCAATGACTTTGAAGTCATTGCGATTGGAATATCTTTTATATTCAATGAGATAGTATTCAATTCCGCTTGATAAGTTTCTACCCCCTTATAAATCGGTTTATCCCTCACGACTTGAGAAACCCCTTTTAGCGTCTCGATGGAAACCGAATCGGTGTGAAATTGTTCACAGGCGAATCTGCCAATACACCTTAAACCATTGCCACACATTTCAGCTTCAGAGCCATCAGGATTAAACATTCTCATTTTGCCATCGGCCCGCTCGCTGTTTTGAAAGAAAAGTAGGCCATCAGCGCCAAGTTTTCCTGTTCTATCGCAAAAAGCTTGTGACAGCGTCACCCGTTCCTCTTCTGAAAACAGAATCGCCTCATATTCATTAATCAGTATAAAATCGTTTCCAGAACCATGACATTTCCATAAGGGTAATTTCATTAACTTGAATTTCCTTTAAACTATAATTTGAGATCAATGTCGGGTGGGAGCGCTGTCCGCTATGAATCCAAAAACACCCCAAATTCAAAAGGGCGAACACGTAGGTTCGCCCCTACAAGATTTGTTCGCCCTTGTCGTCCGCCCATTTGCCATTATTTATCTAAATGACGAATATCCACATACTCTCCACTGGGCATAGACAGTAGTCGTTCAAAAACCTGTGCTAATTGAGGTGCAAGGGTTTCAGGTTGAGGCATAGCCTCTGTACCTCTGGCACTTTGCAACCGCTGGAGCACGGGATAATCTGCTGACGGTTTGAGTTGACTGAGATAGGTTTGCATAGCCGTATCAACCAAACCCGGTGCAAAAGCGGTGAAATGAATCTGCGGATTTTCAGCAGCATATAACTGGATTAACATATTTAAAGTCGCTTTTGAAAGGGCATACGCATTCCAACCGCGGGTTCCTGATTGCGAGGCCCCTGAAGATATCCCAATGATTTGCTTGATCTTGGAAACATTAGAGATTAAACAATCAAGCAAAACTTTGTTTGTCCAAACGTTCACTTGCATCGTATAGTTGATGTTAGCAATGCTGGTATCTTTCATATCACCAAAAGTTGGCAATACCCCAGCATTCAAAACCACCAATTCTAAAGAGTTGATCCCTTCTAATAAGGAAGTGATGGTTTTTGAAATGCTGTCAATTTCAGCTAAATCCAAGGGTGCAAAATGAAACCGTTCAGAGTCAATGTTGACTTCCCTTCGACTGACACCGTAGACGTGATAACCTGTCTTCAGGTAAGATTTAAGCAACCCATACCCAATACCACTACTCACACCAGTAATCAAAACGTTTTTTTGCATAGTTGACTTCTCTATTGGATGAAAGTTTGAAAGGAGAAAGCGATCTAAAACCAATCTCACGCAAAGGCACAAAGGCGCTAAGTATTAGTTTTGTAGGCTGGGCTTTGTGTTGCCCACCACATCCCAACATGAACACTCATTTATTCTTCAGTCGTTTTCGACAGTATTTCCTTGAAATGAATATTGTCTGGACAGAGAGTCGCTTGTCTATGAAGGTTTTTCAACACGTCTCGCTCCGAAATCGTCTGGATTGTCTCAACAACCTCATTAGGCACCATTCCAAATCGTGCATCTAAGACTTCAATAACCATTTCCTGAGCATCATTAATGACTCCTTTCTGGAGCCCCATATCATAAACCTGCTTCCCTGCCACTGTATCCATCAGATCAAAATTCAACATAGCGAGTACCTCAAGTCGTGAAAGGACTCATTTTTCTGCCATCGTTTTCGACAGTATTTCCTTGAAATCTGTTTTATCTGGAGTGGTACTCGCTTGTCTAAGAAGGTTTTTCAACACGTCTCGCTCCGAGATCGTCTGGATTGTCTCAACAACCTCATGAGGCACCATTCCAAATCGTGCGTCTAAGACTTCAATAACCATTTCCTGAGCATCATTAATGACTCCTTTCTGGAGCCCCATATCATAAACCTGCTTCCCTGCCACTGTATCCATCAGATCAAAATTCAACATAGCGATCACCTCTTCATATTTGATGTCACGAAATCTATTCAACACGAATAAACCCAAAATATCCAACGCATCTTGTTGTTCCTTGATTGGGAAATTTTGCGTGACTTCTGTTTTCCATTGTTGCGCCTTATTAACCAATTGTTTCTTGCCCGTTTTGCTGTCGAGCGTGAACGGAGCCAAAACAATCAATTTGGGATCCGCATTTAACAACTTTTGTTCCGTGTATTCGCTCAATACGATTTCCTTGAAAAAACAATGGTTTATTTCACAATCTGCTGCCTTCGCGACAGTTGAAAGTGATAAGGCCGCCTTTTTGTATTTCGCATCAGTGTAGATAATACCGGCTATGACACTTGAGTCATATTTTTTTTGGGCACAGCCCAAAAAAATAGAGGCCATTAACCGATAGCGAATAAACGGATCGCTGTATCCTTGAAATTCTAGGAATACCGGCCCAGCTTTGTTAGTCCACATCGAAATACCTTCCACATCGGGCCGGATTTCTTTTTCCTTGAGTGTCACAGCGCGAAACTCGTATTGATCCGCTTGTTTTGGGGGAACACCGAGCAGTTTCAAGATACTGCTGCCGCTGAGCGTCATTAATTTTAAAAAAATTTCATCAGTGCCACGCGTGGGTTTTTGTGGCGTTGATTGTTGTTTTTTCATTGGATTCTATTCCATTTTTTCCGTAGAGACGCATTGCATGCGTCTCTAATTCATGCGTCTCTACACAATATCTATTTGATTTCAATGATTTATAAACGCATTGCAATAATTAGAGACGCATGCAATGCGTCTCTACACAATATCTATTTGATTTCAATGATTTATAAACGCATTGCAATAATTAGAGACGCATGCAATGAGACGCATGCAATGAGACGCATGCAATGCGTCTCTACACTTTTTGACAAACAATAACAGTCACATCATCAGGTAAATTGCCAGACGGGTAACGAACACTTTCAATGAGTTGATTGGCTACCTGTTCAACGTCATTATTCAAAACAATCTCACGAATGCTTGCAGGAGGGGCGTATTTTGTTAAACCATCGGTGGCAAGGAGCAATATACCACTCAATGGGCTCGGCCCATAAGCAGTCGGAACAGCAATCCCTGAACCGAGAAGGGGTTTATGCCACTGTTGGGCTGTGAGTTCGATATCATTGTTGTCTTGCAGTAAAAATGCAGATGAATCGCCAACGCTTGCGCCACAAACAAATTCTTCATTGATTGCCACAACTACGGCCGTTGTTTCACCGGCGAGAGGATGAACGTATAACTGATGATCAATTTGGCAGAGAATATTATACCAAATCAAAGGATTAGAAAAGGCTTCTTTCGATACCAACTGATTTTTAATACTCTGAATCACAAATTCTGCAGCTTCTCTACCACCGCTCATTCCACCAGCACCATCAACAATGATTAATACAATACCATGAGGATATTCAATCACTTCGGCGCAATCTTGATTCTGATTCTCAGAATGTGCTGTGGCTAAATCGGTTTTAAAGAAAGAAGATATATTTTTCATGTCAATAAGCTAAAAAAAACAATTTCATAATTTCATAAAATCTATAACACGGTATTGATTATGAGCTGAAACGCTACGATTTATCCTTCAAGGATCGCAAATAATCATCAACTTCAGATAACATATTTTGTACTTGGGAAACTATCCTACTGGCTTGTGAATTGGGCAATTCTTCTAACAACATTTTACACAGATGAAATGCACAATAATACGCACGACTAGTGCAGGAAAGCGGAAATATTCAGACCACATCAGCCAACCAGCAAACCAGCCAACAAAAGCCATCAAAAGCCAACAGCTAAAGCAGTTGTCTAAAAGCTCAAGTCACCTAAAGGTGACTAACACAGAAGAATACTATTAAATTTATGCCTATAAAGCGTTTGGTTACTGTTGCAATATAGTTTGCGCTGTTTTGGAAGTTAAAATCCATTTAAAGCTGCCCGTTTTTGCGTGCAAAAACGGGCTGCATGTTAGTCACCACCACACAATCGTATTTATTAGCATCGTTATTATAACAAAATTGTGAATACTATTCACAATTATAATTTGCGCTTTTTTGGAAGTAAAAATCCATTTACATAAGCCCGTTTTAGCAAAAACGGGCTGCATGTTAGTCACCTTTAGGTGACTTGAGCTTTTAGACAACTGCTTTAGCTGTTGGCTAGGTGGCAGGGTAGCTGGGTGGCTGGGTGGTCTGATCATTTCCGCTTTACTGCACTAGCAGCATTTCGGTAGTCAATTTCTCTATTGCCTTGGATCAATTCTTGTGCTGTCATTAAAAATTCTTGTGCATTCACCTATTCTTCTCCTACCACTTCAAACATCGGTACAAAACCACCTTGGATGATTTGAGGTGGACATTCATCAACACTTCTATTCGCTAACTCAAAATCCAGTTCAACTATTTTTGCCACCTCTACCGATTCACGCAACGGTATGCCATAGTGAAACCATTGTGATTCCTCATCTTCTAATAAGGATAGGTTGATTTGAGGTACGCTAATAGAAAGCTTATGTTGACGCAGTATCGACAGGGCAATCTCAATCAATCCTTCTAAATCTGCATCGCTCACTTTTCGTTCATCCATAAAAGTCATCACTTCCTCAGCCAATTGAGAAAAACGATGTGCTTTATCAGGGCTGACTTGATTCCACGTTTTGAGTAATTCAACAACTTGATGAAAGTGTCCAGCTAAACCATAAAAGTGGATCGTGTCATCAAGGTTATTTAAAACAGGAGAAAAATGGTAGGCTTGATACATTAAGTCGGCTGCCTGTGAAAAAAATCCAAATGGTGTTAAGCATTGAGTATAAAGCCTCAAAATATAAGCGTGTTGAGCGGCACTTTCAGCAATGGCGCGTTGATAATGCGTTTGTAAAGCGTCAATATTTCCCTCTAAACAGGCCAGTGTGCCTAATGCTAAATAACCATCAACGTTATCAGATTGAGCGTATTTTTTGGCCTCATTTTTGAATTGAGTGAGTTGTGAAGTGTTGTGATTATTGGTGAGAATGAATTGATTTAATTGTTCAAAAAAGGGCGGTATTTGAATGGCAACTTGAGAAGACATGAGCGTGATTTTCTTCAAAGGGTTATTTAAAAACGCTTCACAGGTGCAAAATGATTTGTATTGGTTAGCAAGCATTAAAGGAACAAGCCTACGGATTGTCCCTACAATATTGTGCTTGTAGGGGCAATCCCTTATGGTTGCCCTCTTTATTTCACAAAACCTTTCAATGGTCCTTCAGGATCAATCACGTTTTTCAATTTTCGATAGGGTATCGTAACGGAAAACGAACCTTGTGCATAAGCGCCAACGGCATAAGGATCAAAATAAACGGTTAAGCCCCGAGGCGTGATTGAAAATCGACTTAAGTCTTCCTCTTTAAAACCCGTGATGTCACCATTGACAACATCACTCGCACCTTGCTCTCGTAGCGATTTGAGGCATTCATTGGAAAGCCGTGTCTTGTAACCGGGTAAAAACAGATCAGACAGTTTTAAGAGAATCGCCTGATTGTCCTGAATCCAAAAATTGCTGGACTGATAATAAAAGTTCCCATGCGCCCCACCGCTGTATTCATGGTTTTTACCCAAAAGGCTAACCAGGGTTTCTGAATAGTACTCAATTGATAAATCCACTTGCTGGAACCAATAAAATCGCTGATCTGTTTCGGCATGGAAGGCACGCGCTTCTGTGATAAATTCAAGAGGGTATTGCTTAATGGATTTGAGCAACGCATCATTGATTTCTCGCCATGCTGGAGAGGTGGACAAAAAGTAGGGATAGCTCAAAGAGACTTCTAGCGTTTCACCTTGCCGTGTGTTTGAAAAGAGGTACTCGGCTACCTTGTTCAGTTTGAAGGGCAGTTGTGTCCTGCCATTAGGTTTTGACCAGTGGCCTTCAAAGATTTTGTGCGGCACAGCCACCTTGCCGTTAAACTGGCCAGTATAACGGTTTTTTGGATCACGCTCTTCAATCTCGCTGCGCGAACCTTTGAGCGATAAGGGCTTACCAAAGCGATTGTAATAATAGTGGCCAGAAACCATTTCGTCCTTGACTTGTAACTCCATTTGTATCGGACTTTTTTTGCCGATAGTGCCGCTATAATAGTAGCGGCTAATGACATCATCAGGTTGTGCGGCAGCAGTGCCGACAAGCACAAAAAGTCCAATCAACCAGACGAATGAGGAAATGAATTGGCAGGGTTGCCATTTACCTTGTATAAAGCATGGTTTTAATCGCATTATATTGCTCCAGTTGTAAAGGGAAGTCATTTCGGTTTTGTTTCTTACCACCTATCAATTTCTAAAAAATATAGAGGTTCAGAAAAGGGCGAACACGCAAGGGCAGCCCCCTACGGCCTGATGTAGGGGCATACCGACGTGTCTGCCCTTTGTGACATTCATCGCTTCAATGCCTTGTACTCTGGATTTTAGATTGATATTCAATGACTTAAAAAAACTGATAGGTGGTAAGGGCTTTGTTTTAAACACAACACACAGAAATCAATACGAATAAATTCTGGATACTAAATCAAAATATCAACCTTTTCACCCAAAAATTTGGGTTGCGTTTTTAACAGATATAAATCTAATACCGCTTTCAAACGGGCAAAATATTCTCGAATCGGTGTTTTTAAATCATCACTCAGAGGCACATCTTTAGCGTTAAAACCTATCGCTTCAATACCATAATAATCACTAATAAAAATAGCACGCTCATTATGAAACGCTTGTGAAATGATCATCACCTTGTCTTGCGAAAAAATTTCTTTGCAACGAACAACTGAATCTAAAGTACGAAAACCGGCATAATCCAGTGTAATCGCCTCAACGGGTACGCCCCCTGCCATCAGAGCTTTTTTCATATCCAGCGGTTCATTGTAAGATTTTGTATGATTCGAGCCGCTGGCAATAATATGTTTGATTTTACCCGCATGATAAAGTTGCACCGCAGCATTAATACGATATTGAAAATAGCGATTAATACTGCCATGGCGTAAACGTCTCACCGTGCCAAGTAGTAACGCGACGTTTTGATTCGGCACCGCATTAATATCAGCATAAAGACGATTTTGTGTTTGAACATTTACCCACAAATAACAGCCAATAAGGCTAATGCTTGAGAGTATAAAAAGTAGAAAGAAGCTGTAAAGGAAAAATTTCATCATTCAAATTGTTCAGGCGTTCAGTATTATATGCAATCATGCGTTATGCGATCACGAACAATATTATTAGACTGAATTTGAAAAAACAAGGATTTATGAAAGGTTGCTTTTTGGAGTGCAAACTTTAGTTTGCTTTTTGGAGTGCAAACTTTAGTTTGCTTTTTGGAGTGCAAACTTTAGTTTGCTTTTTGGAGTGCAAATTTTAGTTTGCTTTTTTACGTTCCAACTTTAGTTTGCGTTGAAGGAATGGATAAGATGGCGGAGAGGGCGGGATTCGAACCCGCGTGCCCCGTTTGGGACCAACCGATTTCGAGTCGGTGCCGTTATAACCACTTCGGTACCTCTCCAAAAGAGCGCGCATCATATCAACAAATGCCCCAAATAACAAGTCTTATTCAAAAAATAATTATCATGTTTAAATGTTCAATAGTTCAATGGATAATGATTGTCATTCACTTCAACATCAATCCGTTGTACGATTGTTAGACAATGTCGTCACATCCACTTCATCAATTTGTTCCAGGGTTAAAAAAGCTTTTGCTTATGGCAAATCAACTTTTTCGGTTAGTCACCACCATCTGAGAATGAGGTGTCGGGTGGACAATGGGGCGCATTCCCAAAAAAAGGTCATTATCCAATCTTGGCTGCAAGCAAAATAAATTTTGCACTCCAACTCGCAAAATAAATTTTGCACTCCAACTCGCAAAATAAATTTTGCACTCCAACTGGCTAAATACTAGCGACTTTATCGTGATTTTGAGTACAGATGAGCAGCATCGGGGCCGTATAATTATCCCGGATATCATCGTTCATGATTGTCTCATTAATCTGTGTAGTGGATTGTTCTACAAGTAGCGGTTCATACTGGGATTGTTGAATGGGATTGATTCAAATCAATTTCATGCAAAAGTTTCGCGGAGCAAAACCTGAAAAATGACATAAGGGCAACCACAAAGGATTGCCCCTACGCTTAACCGTATATAATAGCAAAAATGATACATCACAATAATATTATGCTATGCTTACAAAATAGGTTAGGTGCCGTGCCAAGTTAGAGAGCGATTTTCATCGTTCATCATTCAGCGCAAGAGATTCAAGAAACAACAGAGCGCTATGTTCGTCACTGACACCAGCCCAAGTAGATTTAAATATCTCAAAAGCTTTGCGTGAAAGACGAATGGGTTGTGCAAGTTCCTCTTTGCTTGATACGCCAACTTCCCCAATAGACGACAATTTTGCGGTTCTGATAATGACATCGCTAATAACCAGCATAAAATTCATCAGCTTGTGGTGCCACTAAGGGTTCCTCAAAATAGAGATAATAAAGTGACCACTTGGATCTTGCCGCGCCTTTGCGTGAGATTAAATCTGACAAAATGAATCACTGTTCAACAGAATCATACATTCCTGAAGCTAAGGCCTTGATACCCTTAACAATATATTGAGAAACGCCCAAGAAATAGCGATTATCAATCACAATAATTCGCCCCGCTTGGGCCGCTTCACTTGCCGCAATAGCCGGATGTTCATTGAGTTGGCGACGTACTTGATCAAATTCACCCCGACTTGCATGAGTGACAATAAAATCCGGTTGCCAAGCCAAAATCTGTTCATCGCTAATTAAAGTATGTTTTTCAATACCCTGTTCAGCCGCGACATTAATCGCGCCGACAATCTTGAGCATATCATCAAAAGTCGTCTCACTGCCCGCGGTATAGCCTAAACTATATGACATCACACGCTTTGGTTCAATATCAGTCGGTATACTCGCACGAATCGCTTCGATATCCTGATTCATTTCTGCAATCAGTGCAGCCGCCGCTTGTTCTTCACCAATCGCGTAGCCAATCGTTTTGATATTATTTTGAATATCAGCCAAGCCCTGAAAATGTGTAAAACGAAACACTGGCGCACCCGTCGCTTGCAATAACTCAACCGTTTCTGCACGACTATAACTGGCAATAAAAATCAAATCCGCCTGAAAACTTAAAATCTGTTCAACATTATCGCCAGCTTGCCCAACCATTTGTGCTTTTTCAACGACATTACTGTATTTAATATCCCGTGCCAAACGACTCAATGCCACAATGCGAGAAGGGGCACATAAAGCCAGTAAAATCTCATCAGTAGCCAACGTCTGCGAAACAATACGTCGTGGGCGAGAAGGTATGATCAGCGTATTACCCCCTGTATCACGTAACTCGCGTGGAAAAGAAGCCGTCTTGATTTGAATCTCGGCAGAATGCTGCTGCGTGACTGAAAGCGTTTCTTTTTTAAACAGTGGCAACAATGCAAAACTGCCAATCGTTATCAGCATCAAAGCGATTATTAATAATAGATATAAAAATGGAGATTTTTTGCTCATATTTTTAGTTTATCAGATTAAGGGATTTTGTTGATAGATTTTCAGTTCAATAATTTCACAAAGGGCAGACACTACCCTTCATTCAATCGGGAAACGCTATATATTATGGATTTATGTAGGGGCGAGATGTAGGGTGGGTAACGTGTTTATGTTGCCCACCAATTAGATCAATGTAGGGTGGGTAACGTGTTTATGTTGCCCACCTCTTCGTATTATGTAGGGTGGGTAACGTGTTTATGTTGCCCACCAATTAGATCAATGTAGGGTGGGTAACGTGTTTATGTTGCCCACCAATTAGATCTATGTAGGGTGGGTAACGTGTTTATGTTGCCCACCA
>Ga0180298_1000074_pt1 | contig 18771 bp, 19 predicted proteins | sample GuaBasSediGuay13_FD_121800 | JGI IMG/M metagenome (GOLD analysis project Ga0180298, IMG submission 121800) | Subseafloor sediment microbial communities from Guaymas Basin, Gulf of California, Mexico - Guay13, Core 4488-10 , 4-6 cm | ecosystem: Environmental > Aquatic > Marine > Hydrothermal...
AGGTTGGAGTGAGCTTGCGAACTCCAACACTCCTCCCAAAAAAGAAAATACCCTAAATGTAGGTTGCAGTGAACTTGCGAACTCCAACACTTCTGCTTCCCAAGAGATTTCCGGTGAAGGTGTTTGAGGTTGAGGTTCGAGAAAATAAAACCCTGCTGCTTGTACGGATTGTTTTAGCATCAAAAAGGCCCCTTCGTCACTTCCGTATTTGTGGGTACAGCGAAATAGTCCCATCAATAGGGTTTTTCGCTTTATTAAATTCATAAATGTTAGAAAATAAAAACATCTCTATTCATTCATAATTAGACTCCATTTAACAATTAACACACACAATTAACAATTAACATTAAACGTCACACTTGTCTCATTCACACCTTGACTAAATAATTCTAATCGCTCATTAGGGATAAAATAACTTGACGATAAACTAAAGGGAAACAAGGCCGGCGTATAATTAATCAAGTTATGCAACACAGCCGATTGACTTTCACGCGCAATTAACGCACTTTCTAATAACCACGTTGTCAACTGGATATCTGTAATAAGAGATTGTCCAGCCGCAGTGTATGTTCCCCTCTTACCCGTATCCGCCAACACACCCCATTCCACCCAACAGCGCATTAATTTACGTGCCGCCTCTATAATCGGTTCTCTCTCCCCCATTTTTTCACCCAACCGCTTTCGCAACTGTGCGGTAGACACATATTGTTGTAGCCGCAATAAACGCCCAACTTGTTCAGCAACCACAGCAAAAAAGGGATAAACCGCCATCGCCATTCCCCAATGCACCGCGAGATGCATACTTTTAGGTGTTCGTTTCAATATAGTCAGCCCCTCATTTCTAAATGATTCAAGGGGTTGCGGCACATTAACCCAAATTTTTGACAAAATACCGATAGCTTTTTGGCGGGCCCCAGTTCGGGTAGTGCTATTAACGGCCACTTGATCACTTAAGAACGCATTTAAGGCAGCCCTAATTTCAGAGGGTGTTTGCCCTGCCAAAAGATGTTGGACGGTAAAATCCAACCAGGCGCGCTTAATGGGTTGACTAAAGCCAATTTGTACAGGCTGATTCATATTGCTGACTCAATTAGTTGAGGAATGATATCAGGCGTTTATTAATTATGAATTGTGAATTGTGAATTGTGAATTGTGAATGAAAAGTATCATCACCTATTTTGAATTTTAGTCTAATTCTTATCATCTTCCAAAATTTATTAAACTCGAAAATTTGAACACTGATGAATTAATCAAATTTGTAAATCAAAAGGGCGAACATTGTAAATCAAAAGGGCGAACACGTAGGTTCGCCCCTACAGACGAAATATTCATGAACACCTGAACTTATGCAACGCATGAACGCCTAGCCATAAATTTTTTAACACAGCGTTCACAAAGCGGCCTGTCGTTCCACAGAAAACTCAACTAAATATTTGATTCAAAAAACAAATTTCGATTGACAATAACACGACCCTTTTTTTAAAGATTGCCCCTTGATATCAAAATTTGAGGCCTTATTAATTAGCACTCACTAGAGACGAGTGCTAATACACCTCTCAAGAGAAAGAGTTTATATCATGTTAACTAATTATTTATGAGGAGATTGAAGCCAATGAAAATCCGTCCATTGCATGATCGGGTTATTGTTAAACGTCTTGAAGAAGAGAGAAAAACGCCCGGTGGGATCGTTATTCCTGACTCTGCCACCGAAAAACCGATTCGCGGTAAAGTGTTGGCAGTCGGCAAAGGCAAAATTCTTGACAACGGCGAAGCGCGTCCCCTTGATGTCAAGGAGGGTGATACCGTGTTGTTTGGCAAATATTCCGGCACCGAAGTGAAAGTCGAAGGTGACGATGTGCTGGTGATGCGTGAAGAAGACATCATGGGTGTTATTGAAGATTAGTCTGTTCTATTACCTGACACACAAAAATTAAAAGGAAAAAAATATCATGCCCGCAAAAGAAGTACGCTTTTCTGATGAAGCACGTCAACTAATGATTAAAGGGGTTAGCGTTTTGGCTAACGCCGTGAAAATCACTCTTGGGCCTAAAGGCCGTAATGTGGTACTCGATAAATCTTTCGGTTCCCCTACCGTTACTAAAGATGGCGTGTCGGTTGCGAAAGAAATTGAATTAGAAAACAAATTTGAGAATATGGGAGCCCAAATGGTAAAGGAAGTGGCCTCCCAAACTTCCGATGCCGCAGGTGATGGTACCACAACCGCCACTGTTTTAGCCCAATCGATATTAACGGAAGGCATGAAGGCTGTTGCCGCCGGCATGAATCCTATGGATTTGAAACGGGGTATTGATAAAGCCGTCATCATCGCAGTAGAAGAGTTGAAAAACCTGTCTCAGCCTTGTGCCGACGATAAAGCCATTGCCCAAGTGGGAACGATTTCCGCCAACGCCGATGAAGCGATTGGCAATATCATTGCCCAAGCCATGGATAAAGTCGGAAAAGAAGGCGTGATTACGGTTGAAGAGGGTTCAGGTTTAGACAATGAACTCGAAGTTGTCGAAGGGATGCAATTTGATCGCGGTTACCTCTCCCCCTATTTCGTCAACAATCAACAGAGCCAGAGTGTCGAATTAGAAAATCCGCTCATCATGTTGCATGACAAGAAGATTTCTAACATTCGTGAGCTGTTGCCGATTTTGGAAGGCGTTGCCAAACAAGGCAAACCGTTGCTCATCATCTCAGAAGATGTTGAAGGCGAAGCTTTAGCCACTTTAGTGGTGAATACCATTCGCGGTGTCGTTAAAGTAGCCGCCGTCAAGGCTCCCGGCTTTGGTGATCGCCGCAAAGCCATGTTGCAAGACATTGCCATCTTAACAGGCGGCCAAGTGATTTCCGAAGAAGTCGGTTTAAGCTTAGAAAAGGCCAGCATGGATGACTTAGGTAATGCCAAACGCATCAATATTACCAAAGAAAACACCACGATTATTGATGGTGCTGGCAAACCTGCTGATATTGAAGATCGCGTTACTCAAATTCGGGCCCAAATTGATGAAGCGACTTCAGACTACGACAGAGAAAAATTGCAAGAGCGCGTTGCTAAATTAGCCGGCGGTGTCGCCGTAATTAAAGTCGGTGCAACGACAGAAGTTGAAATGAAAGAAAAGAAAGCGCGTGTAGAAGATGCGTTACATGCCACTCGCGCCGCCGTAGAAGAAGGCGTTGTTCCTGGCGGTGGCGTTGCCTTGATACGGGCTCAGAAAGCGATTAAAGAGATCAAAGGTGACAATCCCGAACAAGACATGGGTGTCAAGATTGCCCTGCGTGCGATGGAAGAACCCTTACGTCAAATCGTCACCAATGCCGGTGGTGAGGCCTCAGTTATCTTACACAAGGTAGCAGAAGGCTCCGGCAATTACGGTTATAATGCCGCATCGGGCGAATATGGCGATTTAGTTGCGATGGGTATTTTAGATCCCACCAAAGTGACTCGTTCAGCCTTGCAAAACGCCGCTTCTATCGCCGGTTTAATGATTACGACAGAAGCAATGGTAGCTGAATTACCTAAGAAAGACGATCATCCGCCAATGCCGGGTGGTGATATGGGTGGTATGGGTGGTATGATGTAATCGACTGCTCAATCAGGTACCCAATGATTAATTAAAAAAAAGCCCCTTGGCATGAGCCTTGGGGCTTTTTTTATTTATATTTTCATCATTTGGCACTGGAGTCGTTCAAAGGATATAAGTAGGAACACATAAATCTTTTAACATTTTCTATATGATGAGAATTTTGTTAAAAAACTTTTGTTGACCTACATAAATGGCAAAGATTTGGCTATCGAACCCACAATTCCACTTCCTGAACACCACAACCGGAACCTGCAACAGTAGTATCGCTGGCAGGAATACCGTTATAACAACCACTCTTGTCGCCCCAAGCTTTGTATGAACCAATAGCATAATACCAATTGCCATGATTGACTGAGCCATCAACATAAGCAGAATCACCATTAGTTGGGCCATGAGAGCCATTGCCTAATTCCAGTCCACCCCAATAATTACTCGTTGAATCGACAGAGATCGCTTGATAGCCGGATACGTTGACATCATCAGTTGGGTTGGAGTTCTGGTACCAAATATTTCTCTTGGTATATCCAGGCCAAGTCAATCGAAATTGAAAACGATTGTCTCTCTTGAAATAGTTCAATTTATTTAAAATTGAATATTTGTGAGTGGACAAACTGGGACGATTTTGATTGATATTGACGACTTTAGTAGAAGTTGTGAAATAACCGTCAATGGCATTATGTCTGAAAACGAGTGTCCATTCGCCTCCATCAGTTGTCATATCACAATAAACATCAAACGGCGCATTTCCACCTTCAGCGTCTGGATCAATTTGATAAATGCCATCTTCATAAGTGGCTGCCTTTTCCTTGATCTCACGGCAAGATTTAAAAAGCTGAGAGTCCATAGGCGGGTTAGTTTCTACAGGCGCAATAGCAGTGACAACAAATTCAAAGGAGTCGGATAGGGGGATAAGCTTCATATCCGCCTTGTAAATTTGAGTGTCACCAAATGGATCGGGTACGGCAATACAGGGAATATAAAGTTTCCCATCAAGCGTATAAGTTGCCATGCAATCGCTAGTGGATGCTGAGCTTCTTGTGCAGCCACCAGTACTAGAGGTATTGGTACTATCAGTGCAGGAATGGCTATCTGCACTGGCTACGGTGTGTCCAAATATAAACACCAATGGACACAAGAACCGTATAGCCGTTTTTCTTAGCATAGTGTTCTCCTTCTTAGTTGATAATTGATAAAGCAAAGCGGTAGGCTTATGACTTTCTTCATACCTCAATTGCTAATTGAAGTGCAAGCTTTACTTGCACAATTTTTATCTGGTTCCAAGGCTGATGCTTTAGAAGCAGAAACATTATCTGAATCAGAAACGTCGTAACGAGCTTCGCTCGATCAAATTAATAAGTTACTTCCTGAGTCAATAGATGTATCAATGAGTCATTAATAATTTTTAATTATCAATTTGTACCCAAAAACCATTTTAAATAAGTTTTCCCTCAAATTTGCGGGAGCCCATTGTAATACCTTGGATTTCTTGCTGTCCTTGATCTAGGTCAGTTTTTCGGTCTCTAGCGCGAAATTTTTAACTATTAAAAGCCAAAAAATATGATAAAATTTGTGGTTATAGTGTTTGAAAGGCGCATTAAATCAGAAAATCAATGACAAATCACATTATTAAAAATAGTCACGTTATTAATAGGCTTATTATTTATTCGCATTTTGCAAAATGAGTTTTGCAAGTTCCTTGTTCTTTAATAAATTTCCTTTGGAAAAAGTTAGGCTGTGGAGGTTGCAAGTCATGCCCTAAAATATCTGTTAGGATGTGATTTTGTAATATAACAGTTATCGAACAGGAGAGTCGGAAAATCACCCTGCAATGCCGGGTGGTGATATGGGTGGTATGGGTGGTATGATGTAGTGCGACTGCTCAATCAGGTTTAGATATCAATAAAAAAGCCCCTTGGCTATTGAGCCTTGGGGCTTTTTTTTATCTATTTGAGGGCGAGGCCCTTGTTTTTTTAAGGAGAACAAGAAGCAGTAGGCCAAGCAATCCCTTCAATATCAATCGGTTGACGTATCTCAACCGATGGATTGAGTTTGATGCTTTCTATTTCACAAGAATCAATATTCAACGCATGAATACTGAATGTCTTGTCGTTATGTATGCCCAATAGCAGACGATTATCAGGTAGCATTTCTAACGCTTCAATCTCACCTTGGGGCAATTGGCAATCAAAGGGCAGCATTTCATAATCAGCTTGACTATCATAAGCGACTATTTCCTGATTTTGAATGACATAGAGTATTCTGCCTTCGTTATCCCAAGTCATGTCTTCAACCGGCCCTTCATAAGGAATAATTAAGGTGCTGACAGCGGTGCTTGGGTTAATCTCAATCAAGCCGTCTGTTTCAGCCGCGCCCCATAATGTGCCATCCGGTTTAAATGACAACCCATTGATTTCGTCAAAACCCGTGTCTCCTATGAGAGTCAATCCACCTGTTTGGGCATTGAGTTTATAAAGATGTCCAGGCGTGACACTATCATCACCTGCGGCAACAATAATTTGGGCCGTTTTTGGATGGGCAGCCATCGCTTCAATATCATACCCTTTGTAAAGGGTACCCAGTCGTTTAATATCGAAATTAGCCTCTATCGTGATGATTTGTTGTACTATTCTGATTCTGACAATTTAAACTTGCAATCTATCATTTTCAGCTTGGTATTTTGGATTAAACAATAATTTTCTTTGTAAACTCTGCGCTCCAAAATTAATAAGTAAACCTCTCGGAAAATCGTAAGCGACAACATAGTTTTTAGCTTGTGCGAGATGCACATCTTCTAGGTTCACTACTGCTTTGATTTCTACAACGATTTCATTTTCCACAACAAAGTCCGCTCTGCGCCTACCTACTTCAATGCCTTCGTAGTAAATTTTATGGTTTTGTTCTCGTACAAAAGAAAGTCCCGCTCTTTCCAATTCTATAGCGAGACACTTTTGATAAATGAGTTCTTGAAACCCGGGGCCTAAAGTGTTGTGTACTTTCATAGCACAGCCGATAGTTTTATAGGTCAGTTCGTCTTTTATCATATTTAATTAGTCTGAATTAGAATTGACGAAATTAATTGTCTGAATCAGAATTAACAGAATTTAAGAATTGACAGAATAAAAGCAATAAACCCTAATCTGTTTGAATCAGAATTGACAGAATTTAAGAATTGACAGAATTTAAGAATTGACAGAATTTAAGAATTGACAGAATAAAAACAATAAACCCAATAACACCAACAAACCCATTCTGAAAATTCTATAATTCTGCAAATTCTGATTCAGACAATTAATCCTGAGCATCCTTCGGTAAGTGTAATGGCCTGTTCAGACAATTGAATGCCGATGCACACAACGTTTGCCCACCCTACCTAGCTTGACAGAATAAAACCAAGCAATCTTGGTTCAGAACATTATTCAACCCTGATTTATCTGGTTTTTTTTCACATCTAGTATTTTATGTTGAATTTTATATTCCCAGAATTCATCAAATTTATGTGAATCACTGAGCCTAGATTCTAAATACTCCATTGCTTTATCCATTGCTTTATCAACGGCTTCTTCCTCATTAACAGCAGTTATTTCACTTTCAAAAGGAAAGTCAATGATGAGATTAACTTTATATTTAGCTTGATTCGTCATATTGTTAATTTCTCCCCTTATCCCAAGGAAATATCGGTCTATGATGTTTGAATCCGGGTCTACTATGTTTATGCCAAAAGGCTGGCTCCCCATCTTTTCCAACACCTTTTTCAACTCTAAGGATTCTTTGGCCTGCTTTGTTTTTTAACTGAAATAATGTCATACCATTTGAGGAACTTTCTTGCTTGTATAAACCTTCTACTCTCGCTTTACCTAATAGCCCTTTTTTCTCAGCGGCTAAACCCCATCTCAATCCTCTTCCCTGAGATAATGATCTTTTATTTTGCAAAATCAAAGCTTTTGTATTCCGAATAAATAGACTGTTTATAACTGTCAATTCTATAATCTCTGCACTTCCTGTTTTTGACAATTGAACGCCGATACACACACTTTTAACATGCCATTAAACGGATTAAATGATAAACAGGATTTCGATTCAATGTCATCCTGAGCATCCTTTAATCTAGTACAACGGATTGACGGACTAAACGGATTACTTCTTAACAAACTCAATCACCTAAAGAAAAAATCCGCTTATTCCGCTAATCCGCTGTACTAAATCAATGTCATCCTGAGTATCCTTCAATCTAGTACAACGGATTGACGGTATAAACGGATTATTTCTTAACAAGCTCAATAACCTCAAGAAAAAAAATCCGCTAATACCGCTAATCCGTTGTACTAAATCAATGTCATCCTGAGTATCCGTAAAGAAGTGTAATCCTGTTCAAAAATTGTCTGAATTAAACACCTAAGTACAACGGATCATGGGATTGAACGGATTGGTGTAAAGGCCGTTTCCATTCAAAGTACTATAAATAGCTCTGAACTGGGGTGTTAGATTTCAGGTATTTTGGCTACTTTTTTTTCACCCCGGATTCGTAGGGTGGGATCGCTTAGCGACAATGAACTCAATATAAACCCAGATTTCACCGCCCGCTTGCCCACCATCCCCCCATTTTGAATAAAAATAGGGTGAAAAATAAACCAAGAAATGTGTTTCTATTTAACACCCCAGATATGAACCAATCCGTTCACTCCCCCGATCCGTTGTACTAGATATTATCCTGAGCATCCGTAAAGAAGTGTAATCATGTTCAGACAATTGAATGGTGGGCAAACAAAAAGACGTTTGTTTACCCTACCAGGCTACCAGGCTACACAGCTACCAGAAAAAGAGCCTACATCTTTCACCATTCCAAGGAATACAACTTTTAAAAGTACGTGCCCCATCTGTAATTCTTCATACACTACAACTCCTCCACGTATAAGAGTATTTCCTACAATCCTGTCACTGGTAGTACCACCTTGTCCAACAGTTAATGGATTAGCTGTAAGTGTGGTTCCAGCTAAGCTGTAATCCTCATACCATAAATGAGAAGTTGCCAAAGGATTCATCGAATCTAGTGGAGTATATCCTTTATATGCTTCATCATGCCTTTTAGCAGCCGCATCAATTGGCCCAATTGGAGACTTATTTCCACCATCACCATTACAAGCTCCTGTGTAATCGCCGTAACAAATTTAATTCCAATTTGTTGAATATGTACTCAACCCAAACGGATCAACAAACGAAACAGGATTCCCCGTCACAAACGCATACCGATTCAAAGTCTGCCCATCACCAACATCCCCCAACAACACATCCTGATTCACAAACCGCCGAATCGAAGGACTATAAAACCGCGCCCGCATATAATACAAACCCGAAGCATCCGTCATCACCCCATCACGCCCATTATACAAAAACGGTGTATCGGAGGAACCTTCGTGATTAACCAATTGAGCAAAAGCAGAATACTGAAAGCGCTCAACCACAGTACCAGCACTATCCGTCAACGCCACCGTACTGCCACGCAAATCATAGTGATAAGCCTGATATGCGCCGTCTTGTTCTTCGCCAATCAAACCCAAGCCATACACATAATAGGTTTGTGTACCATCGGGAGCGGTTTTTACCAATACCTGACTCAACACCGCTTGGGGGTTAATGACATAACGAATTGCATTCACAGCGAAACGCTGATTTTCGGCATCATAGCGATAAACCGTGTCTGCCACCCCAATCAGGCGATTGCGCGAGTCAAATCGAAACGTTGTCATGTCGTCAAACAAAGGCCCGGTGATCATATTGCCATCAGCATCGAATTCCACCGCTTCGCCATTATAAGTGGCTAAACGATTTGCCGTCGTATAAGTCAGCGTCGCGTCAACTACTGGCGGTTTGAGGGCGGGTGTCTCGTCGGTGATATTGCCTACCGCGTCGTAGGTGAAATCAAATTGAGCAATCACCTCTCCGTTGGGAGAGACATCTTGTTGCTGCACCAATTGCCCAGCCTTATCATAGCGGCGCGTCAACTGCGTACCATTGGGGCGCATTTCTTTCACTAACCGCCCATTAGCATCCCATTCATAACCCGTTTCACGCCCCGCCCAATCAATAACTGTTATGAGTTGGTTGGCTGCGTCGTAGCCATAATCTACTTGTTTGCCATCGGGATAAGTCAATGTCACCAGATTACCGAGTTCATCATAAGCATATTGGAGAATGTTGCCTTGGGTGTCGGTGTATTTTGTCACGCGATTTAACGGATCATACTCGCGCTCAATCGTGCCATGCTCATCGCTGACTGTCAGCACATTACCATTCTTATCATAAGCATAACTGATCAGGCCGTCGGCATCGGTTATTTGGGTAATCCGCCCCAACGCATCATACTGAATTTGCCGCTTTTGCCCTCGTGCATTGGTGACATCAGTCACTAAATCTCTGGCATTGTAGCCATACTGCTGACGGCCACCGCTGCTGATGACTTCCGCAATCAAACGGCCTTTTGGATCAAACTCAAACTGCGTTTGATGTCCATTTGGATCCGTCAAAGCCACTCGCTGCCCATCCGCATCAAAGGCTTGCGAACTGCGCCCATTTAACGCATCCACACTCGCAATCAACCTATCCACGTCATCATATTCCAATTGGGTGGTACGATTGAGCGCGTCTTTAAACTGAATTAAACGGCTTACGGCATCATACTCAAAAGCAGTGGAACGCCCTAAAGCATCCGTCACTTGAATCGGATTATCCCGCTTGTCATAACGGGTTTTCATCGTATTACTTAATGGATCGGTGGTTGTCACCACATTATCCACCGCATCGTAAGTGCGTTTCTGTTTACGCCCCAATGGATCGATAACCGCAACCACTCGCCCTTTGGCATCATAAACCAAGCGCGTCTTATTGCCTTTGGCATCAATAACGGCAACCAATCTATTCATTGCGTCATACTGATAGGCAGTGGTTTGACCTAACGTATTGATTTCACTGGTTAAATTACCATTGACATCATAAACAGAGCGGGTGGTATTGCCCATCGCATCTTGCACGGTTTGCACATTGCCACGCACATCGTAGGTTTGACTCACCGTAAAACATAAGGCATTCGTCATCGCGACTAAACGCCCTAACTTGTCATAAGTCATGGTGGTAGCAAAACCTGAAGCATCAATGCTTTTGATGGGATTGTTCAAAGCATCATAAGCCATTTCGACGATCTGCCCAACCGCGTCAACAGTTTTAGTGACATTGCCCACCGCATCATAAAGCCATTGGGTTTCCGCACCACTAGGCGCAATCTTTTTAACCACACGCCCGCCAGCATCACGTTGCCATTGGGTGAATTGTCCAGCAGCATTCGTCAGTTTAATGAGTTGACTTTCACCATCATATTCATAGCGCGTTTCCCGATTCAACGGCCCAATCTCAACGCTCAGATTCCCGTTACCATCATAAACGCGACGGCTTGTGCCCTGAGCATTTTTGAAGCTCAAGAGATTATCCCGACTGTCATAAGTCATCGCAACAGTGCGATTTAATGGATCAGTTATCGAGCGCAAGCGATTGAGGGGAGCATAAGTTAAGCTAGTCGTCTGCTTATTCGCATCAGTCATACCTATCACGCGCCCCGCCGCATCATAAACAAAGGATTGGCTATTGCCATTGACATCAGTGATAACCGAGAGCCGCCCCTTATTATATATATAGGCCGTCGTTGCGCCATTAGGTGCAATCACTTTAAGCAATTGCTCATGCGCGTTATATTCAAATTGCGTGATTTGCCCGGCGCGATCTGTTTGACTGATGACAAAAAAACCCTAAAACTTATGCTTTAGGGCTTTGATTGAAAGGTTAATGGGGGTAACGGAGTTCTAGCCATCCTACGCTTGCTACAAAAACATTGGATTAAGAAAAATGGTGGGCAAAGACGTTTGATCATCCTACATGGTTATGCTCGCTAACTTCCTTTATATATTGCCATATCTGGTTGGCTGCTTTTTCTACTACAGGCTGTCCAGAAAACTCTTGTGCCTGAATCAATCCACCAACATTTAGGGTATTTATTTCTGATAATACTCTTTCGCCATGCTCATCTTCTAACGTATCAAACCCAAAGATAACGACTCCATTTTTTCGCAACGCTGGAGAGATTGTTTCTGCAATCTGTTTTTCTTTTTCTGTCACCTCAGAAAAACTCGCTTTACCCCCTTGCTTTAAGTTACATAACCACGAACCGTCTGCTGGCGTTCTTAAAGTGGAACCTAGTATTTTTTTACCAACAACGATAACACGTTTATCTCCTTTGGTGACGTTCTTTAAGAACTTCATTGCAAGCATTTCCCTGCCATTTTCAAATTGCCGACTTAGCATGGTTTTTCCACTTGTTCTCGTTTCTCTTTGTTCTTGAAACCAAATGTAATCCTTGCTAACTCTTATGAGGCCTTCGCCGCCATATCCATCAATTGGTTTTAACACCACTTGATATTTATCTGCTTCTCTTTCTACATCTTCAATACTTTTGCATAGTGCCATGTCTGGACATAATTCTTTGAATTGTAGGAGAAACTTCTTTGAACCCGTTTCAATAATGCCCTGTGGATCATTGATGATGATCTGATCTGAAAATGTCGATTTCAATGTTAACAATTGGTTATCACTAACCGGCCTATCTACCCTTAGAAATATGACATCAAATTTGCTTACGTTTTTCTGTATACCGCCTTTATACCAATCTCCGTGTTCAGTGTAACAAAAAAATTTGTCAATGTATTTCCCATGAACGTCATTAAGGGCAAAACCATCGAAAAATTCTTTGTTTTCCTCGTTACCTCTTGACACAATAAATAGACTTGAACACAGTTCATTTTCACTCATTGATTGGAGCAGAGGATAAATTGACTCTCCTTTTCCATGAGTTGTGTGATCTGTAAGAACAAGTACATCAAGTTTCTTCATAAGCTTATCCTAATATAAAGTGAATGATTGACGTGAAGCATGATCTTATTGCTTTGAGTAATCGTATGAAGTGAATTTAACCCAGCTATGTTTATCGTTCTGACTCATATCTTATCCCCCTATTATAAAGGGGAAATTGATCTTACCACCACTGAAACCAACGCCGTTGTTTTTTTCTTTTGGCCTTACTTAATTTTGCATCCCATTTGTCTGATAATTGTAATAAATACTCATAAGCGCGTCCACCTGTTTGCTCATGCCGCTGTTCTATAAACTCTTTAAACACATCAGTAAATAAGATAAGCGTCGTGGCAACCATTTCAAATGCCACTTCTTCATCTGCTATCTCTTCCTTGATAGCTAATGCCATATTTTCCCAATGTGCTAATACATAAAGAATATCAGCATGAATTGAAGGTTCGTTCTTCGTAACTTTCTCGATCTCATCCATTGTTAAAACAGATGTCTCAGTATTAAATATACAAAAGGCTTTCTCTAAGTTGCTTCGAGCTTGTCGAAATGACTCACTATTGGAAAGTGAATATGACATAGCGTACTTACGCTTAGACCATTTATACTGATTTTCTGCTTCGGTTCTTAGATGTGACAGTTGACGTTTAGCAACTAAGATACCCCATATCATAACGATGATGGTAATACCTTGCATGATGTGAGTTATGTTGTTAACAATAAATTCCATTAGTCATGTAACCCAATTATTTTTCAAAAACCAAAAATTAATTAAATAGTGCTTGAACGAAAACGCTTTGCCTCATTTTCAAATGTTCAACACACAGCAATACAGAACCTTCAATTGAGTCAAATATCGGTGAAAATCCTGAAGTGAAACTCTGTGGAACTCTGTGTTCGCCGTAAAGAAAAAAGTTTTCGTTCAAACTACTAAATATGACATCTAACCATTTTAGGTAAATAAACACCCCTATAAATAATGCTATACCATTTTAAATAATAACAAAATGCAAACTTGATGATAAATCAATGACTTATCAAAAAATGTCAACAGAACAGAGTCATTGAGATTATTTCATTACAGTATATGTGAATTTAAAAAGTGCCCTTTTGGGTACTTTAGCTTTTAGCCATGAGTGATTTATTGGCTATCAGTTATTTATTGTACCTCCTTTTGGTTGAAATAAAAGTTAAATTAGCAAATATCGATGAATTAATGCCATAAATGATTTTTGGTCCTTAAATGTAGGGTGGGTAACGTCTTTTTGTTGCCCACCTTAAGCTTAAATGGTGGGATCGATGCGGCCCTAGGGAACCCTACAAAATACCTGAAAATTTTTGGCGAAAGTACTTAGACAATGGATAACACAATAGCAAAATTTACCCATCGTTATTTAAAAAACTAGAAAAAACAATGCACTAAGCATTTTTGCTCTCGTCATTGCTCATCTCCTTTTGGTAGAAGTGAATTTAAATAGTTGGCTTAAAGAATTAAAAAGCGCAATTTATGACAGTGCCAAGTATAAGATTAATGATTTAATAATAAGCCGGGCTAGGATGTATAGCTGTTCATCAAATATAGATACACTGTTGAATTGAGTTTGCCCTAAATTGTGGCAGCCTATTATGATACTTGTATTTCTCGTTGCCTTGATACTATACTTGGCATCGTCATAATTTGCGCTTTTTAATTCTTATAGCCAACAGCTAAAGCAGTTGTCTAAAAGCTCAAGTCACCTAAAGGTGACTAACCTTTCACACCAAAATTTGCAGCATCAATTTTTACAAAATACAAAAGCGCAAATTATAACGGTGAACAGTATAACTCATTGATTATTATCGCTTTTACAATAATCATAAATGTTATACAAAACAATGACTTAAGTGGTATTCTCCGACAGGCTGCTAGGTCAGTTTTTCGGTCTATAGCGCGAAATTTTTAACTTTAAAAGCCAAAAAATTTTATAAAATTTGTGGTTATATTGTTTGAAAGGCGCATTAAATCATAAAATCAATGACAAATCACATTATAAAAATAGTCACATTATAATAGGCCTATTTGCTATTCTTTATTCGCATTTTGCAAAACGAGTTTGCATATAATAGAAACGTTACCAATATATCTTTATTATAAGAAACATTTCCCATTTCCCCTTCCCCTCAACGATATGTCGATATAGCAGTATTAACCGCTAAGACATTTTCTGCTAAATGTTCTGGATTGATAGTACCGACAATAATACTGGTCACACCCGTTTTGGAAAACAGGAAATTGATATTGTTCTGTACAGAAGTCTTGTCTTGATTAAAACAAAGGTGCCCGCTGCCAAAAGCTTTTTTGAGTAAAACCCCTTTGTGATGTGCGCTACAATAATCAATGACGGATTCTTCGGCTGTGTACTCCATATTATAACTGACCATAACCACATCTGATTGTTTAGCTGCGAGTAATCCACCAGCAACCGTTTTTGTTGACATCCCAAAAGCCCGAATCAGTCCTTGTTTTTTGAGATCGGCTAGTACATCCAAAATACCATAATGGTTAATAATGTGAAGATCGTTTCCGTCAGAGTGAACGAGCATAATATCAATATAATCGGTGTTTAAACGTTGCAAACTGCGGTGGCAACTTTGATGAACCCATTCTGGCGTAAAATTCAAAAGAAGATTGGCCCTTTTCAAATTCTTCACCGACTTTACTACAAATAATCCAGTCATCACGTTGGCCTTTAAGCAGTTTACCCAGACGTTGTTCGCTATGCCCATAAGCAGGAGCGGTATCAATCAGATTGATGCCAAGTGCTTTTGCGTGAGCAATCAGATCAGCACTGGCCTTGTCATCAGGAATGTGAAAAGGGGTTGGATATTTGACACCTTGATTACGCCCTAATTTGACCGTGCCTAAACCAAGAGGCGTTACCAGAATACCGGTTTCAGCAATAGGAAATTTTTTCAAAGTTTTCAAAGGCTACTCCTCAAAATATATCGGATAATAACTGGGCTGGTGAAAATGATTAATTGTTTTTCACGCAAAAGTTTTGCGCGCAAAACTTTTGCGTGAAATTGTTAATTATTAATTGTGTGTGTTAGATTTTTATGGGTAATACTGAAATGTATTTTTTCTGATATATAATTATGATTTCACCATCCCAGATAATAACTGTACCCAACTGGCTCATAAATAATGCGTGGAACATACCATAAGCTAACGCTGATTGCGCCGATTCTATCAACGCGGATTTGACAATATAGAACGCTGAGTGCGCTGATTATGGCCTGATTTACAGCGATAAATCAATCATTTACATTTTATCGCAAACTTTGCATAAGGCGCAAACCTATTTCAAATACTCTAGCGTCTTTAGCGTCTTTAGCGTCAAAGCGCGTTTATTATTCTTTCAGGATCGTTTTGGGTATATTATTTTATTTTGCAAAGGCGAATTTATTTTGCGGGGTGGAGTGCAAACTTTAGTTTGCGTAAGTCGGAGAGTTTTCAGTCCTACCAGCAAAATAAATTTTGAACGTAGACCTTGGAAGGCCTACCTTCCAACCTAACAAATTAAAGTTCAACCCCAGGAATTCGCTAAACGCAATACTGCGAGTGCGCCTTCTTCTAAGTACTGAACCATAAATTTTCAGGTATTTTAATTAAAAGAAACAACCAAGAAGAGGGGCAACCACAAGGGATTGCCCCTACGGGCGGTTCGTAGGGGCAATCCAGGGCGAATGCCCCTTGCGGTAAAATACCAGTTTATTTGTGCTTCAGTTTTGAAAGTAATAACATGCCCGAATATTGCTCATTCAAAACGCCAAAAATAGAATGACTCATGTCGATTTTTATCCGTGGATTTGAGGCGGTAAATCGCCTACTATAAATTGTCATAAAGATTGATTTATGACACCTGACTCAATGCTTGATTAATTCTTAAATACATTTGGAACGAAAATCAGGCCGCAAAATACATTTGGAACGAAAATCAGGCCGCAAAATACATTTGGAACGAAAATCAGGCTGCAAAATACATTTTGTACTCAAATAATTTGTACTTCATTCAATTGGGAAACGCTATAATGCGGTTGCTGATGACATCAGCAGATATCCACGCACTTTTTTTCATTGGCGCTTATCAAGACAATGAAGTCAATCAAGAGCATCCATTAGTATTAAGATTAACAGAGATTCAAAAAGCGACATTAACAGAGATTCAAAAAGCCAAAGTCGTTGTGAATCACATTTCGCTTGAACCCTTAACATTAGCGCATGTCAACCAATTGATTGCCGATGCCTTACACTGTGGTTCAGACAAGGCTTTTCCCTTAGCCGAATTGCTTGAACGCAAAACAGGTGGCAACCCTTTCTTTTTGAATGAGTTTTTAAAATCACTGTCTGTTGATGAATTGTTGACTTTGATTAGCTGCACAACAGTTGGCAATGGGATTTAGAGCAAATTCAGGCCCGCGATTTAAGCGATAATGTGGTTGATCTGATGGTGGGTAATATTCAACAGTTGTCTGCCAAGACGCAACACGCTTTAAAATTCGCAGCGTGTATCAATAGCCAATTCGATATCACAACCTTGGCAACGATTTTGGAGAAAAGCCCTCAACAAACGGCTAGCGATTTACAAAACGCGCTGATCAATGGGCAATTATTACCTCTCAAGAAAGAAAGGATACCCCAAACGACAACAGGGATTTGATATAAGAAAGGATAACCCAAACGACAACAGGGATTTGATATCAGAAAGGATAACCCAAACGAGTTTATCCTTTCTTATACCAAATCCTTGTCGTTTTTATGATACAAAGTCCTTGACGTTTTTATGGTTTATCCTTTCTTATATCAAATCCCTGTCGTTTTTATTATACAAAGTCCTTGAAGTTATTATGGTTTATCCTTTCTTATACCAAATCCCTGTCGTTTTTCTTATACCAAATCCCTATCGTTTTTTTTATACCAAATCCCTGTCGTTTTTTCGTTTTTTCGGATCGAATGACATCAACATAAAACCAGCATGAAATAGACGGTAAAAAAAAGCTCAAAGTAAACACTCTAGGGCGACGCCCTTTTAAAAATCATGATCTGAAACGCCATATAAGCAAATACAGCTGCAAAAGCCAAACCACTATAAAAATAATAAAACCAATGCCAAGGCATCATTTGCAGGGTAAACAGGAAACCCCGTTTTTTGAGAAAAAAACGATAGACTGGAATATTGATGGCCAAAAGCCCACCTGCTAAAAAGGCAATGAATATACTAAAGAATGGCCATTTCCATGCCAAAGGTAATGCCAATAAGAGACTATAAACCAGAATGACACTCACACGATTTGCCATTTTCAAATTGAGATCATTGGTGAATTTTCGATCTCGTAGTATAAGAAAAGTCCAAGGAATAGCGCGTTGCCAAAAATCTGTTTTGATGAGTGAAGACGCATTCCAATGTTTTAAATGTTTCACTTGTAATGCTTTGACGAGTTGGATGCGATAGCCCGCATTAGTCAAGCGATAACCCAATTCAATATCTTCAATGGAAGGATGACGATACTGCTCATCGAATCCCCCACTGTCCAAAAAAATATCGCGCCGAATTGCACCACAGGCCCCCCAAAAAGTCGAGGCTTGCTCACAACTCGTTTGATGAACGTAATGGTGAAATAAGTTTTTATACTGGGAAAGAAAATTTTGTTCGGCCGGCGCGTCATCATAAGAACCTATCAAAGCGGCTAATTCAGGCTCTGTTTGGAAAGCATGGATAATATGACTCAGCGCATTTGGGGGTAGCGTCACATCAGCATCAACAAAAAAGAGAATATCGCCGTGGGCGTGTTGTGCCCCTATATTTCGCGCCGATGCTGGCCCTTTGGAGATTGGGTTAATAAATACTTTGGCCCCAAATTCTTTAGCCAAATCGCGAGAGCCATCGGTATCGCCATCAGCTACTACAATAATTTCTAAAGGAGAAGGATTGAGTGCAAACGCATGGACTAAACAACTATGGAAGGCTTTTCCACCATTGTAAACGGGTATGATTATCGAAATAGTGGGTTGTTGGGATAATGGCATAAACAATAGTACTAATTACGAGGATAAACGAATTTTAGGGAGGGCAAACACGTAGGTTTGCCCATACATCAAATCTTGTAGGGGCGAACCTGCGTGTTCGCCCTTTTAATTGCGTGTTCGCCCTTTTAATTGCGTGTTCGCCCTTTTAATTGCGTGTTCGCCCTTTTAATTGCGTGTTCGCCCTTTTAATTGCGTGTTCGCCCTTTTAATTGC
>Ga0180298_1000075_pt1 | contig 18763 bp, 15 predicted proteins | sample GuaBasSediGuay13_FD_121800 | JGI IMG/M metagenome (GOLD analysis project Ga0180298, IMG submission 121800) | Subseafloor sediment microbial communities from Guaymas Basin, Gulf of California, Mexico - Guay13, Core 4488-10 , 4-6 cm | ecosystem: Environmental > Aquatic > Marine > Hydrothermal...
CAACTATGGCTGCTACGGCTATAACTATCAACAGCAATGTTGCAAGTATAGGAGATATGGCTTTCTTGGATTTTAACAATTTTTTGGTCAACATGTTTTCACCTTTCAGTTTAGGAAATCTTTTGATTTCCTATTTAACTTATATGAACTTGAAATCTAAATTTCAAATAATTCTAAAAGCAAATATGCCTAACTTTCTGTAGTCACAGTGATTACTGGTGGATGTTCAGCGATTATCCATAAACCGCTGTTGTCTTGTTTGTATATAGGTGTTGTACCGTCGAAGGTGACTACTGCACCATACCATGTTATGTCTAAAGCGTCGACAAAGTTTGTTACTTGTGCTCGCGAACTTACTGGAAGAAACTCAATTGCAGTGGAGCTTACGTTTAAAGTTCCTGTGTTAGCTCCAGCTATTTTATCAAAGTAGTATAGCATTTTGTTGGTTTCGTCCGTGAACATTATTCCAGCGCCTTTTGTTCCCGAAGCTGAGGTTAATTGGCTCCAGTGGTGCTGCCAGCATGAAGCTGAGAAATTGTAGAACAAGCCAGTTACGTTTAAAACCATTGGATAGCCGCTTGCTGTCCCATTTTCTGTTAATGGTTGTCCTATTGAAACCGCAAGTCTAATGGGACATAAATCAGTTAATATTCTGTTCTGAACCGAATTTATGAATATTGTTCTTATAGCGTATGTGTAGTAGGTAGCGTTTGCTGGAAGCGTTAGCACAATTTGCGAGTACGTGTTATTTACTTTGGTAGTGCCCCAACTTTGTAGCCATTCAGGTTCGTATTGCACAATGTCTCGGACGACACCATTAGAAATCACGTAGGCTGGGGGTGTGTCGCAATAAATGAGGCCGTTAATTCGCATTAGTTCTGCTGTACTTGTAGATGTTCTTACGGTAGATTTTACTTTAAATATCTTCTCATACAAGTCTACGATTACGTTTAGAGTGAGATATCTATTCTTTAATACCGCGTTAAAAGGATTACTTACATCGTCTTGGAAATATCTGTTTGTTGTAGCATAAGGTGTTTGTGTTGCTGTGTCGCTTCCGTTCCACCATATGGTTACTTTTGAAACGTTTGGGTTTACAAGGAAAACCAACATTGTTCTACTGTTGAAAACGCTGGCGTTGTTTGTTAGTCCTAATGGAATTTTGTAGTCTGAAGCCCAGTCTTCTATTTGGAATGGCACTTCCTGGTTTATGCCGTTTATGGTTTGGTTAACGCGAATTGCCTTTACAGGTATCGGTGGAATAGGTTTGGCTTGTGTGGTTAAATTAAGGTTTTGTCCAAGCCACCGCATCGTGCCATTCTGCAGAAGTTCCACAACCATTGTTGCGTCTGTTGCATTTCTTAATGGTGCGTAAAGCGTATTGTTCCAGTTTAACGTGCATGTGTAACGGCTAAAAGATGAAGCAATTACTACTATACCTCTCTGGTCTTCCACTTGCACCACATACGAATATGGATCTATTCCAGAAAGTGCTGGGTCACTCATGTTAATGAGGTATGTCCCGTCCGGAAACGACTTTATGCTTGTATCATTAATGGGACTCACAGTCTTCCAAGTTGAGTTTTCATAAATGTAACGGTAAAATTTGAAGTTCTGTTTTCCCAGATTTATCAGATGCTCTTTTTCATCTTTCGTGATATTCAGCTGTACGTGATTGTCTGTTGTCTCTTTAACTTGTACCGCCAATTTGCATGAAGTTTCATAGGTTATGCCATATAATCCAAGACCTGTTAAGCTATAGTTTATAGCCAGCTTTCCAGTACTCCAACTGTCGTTTGTATACCAGTAAGTGCTCAAGTCTATGTTGCTTAAATTGAATGATGTTCCCCATTCTGGATGCATGTTTGCTATGTTCACAAGCCCGCTTTGAAAGTATTTTATAGATAGTTCTTTTGCGTAAGATGTGTTTCCAGTAACTTGTAAAACTGAACCGTAATATCCTACTGTAAAGCCTAAAATCTGTTTTAGGGCAAAGTTTGTTTCGTCTATTGCGCTTAATATTTGGGCTTGCTCTCGCACCGGGCTATTGCGTATAACTGAATAAGTTATTATAACAGTGCCTATTAAGACAACGGCTACAAGCAAAGCCGCAATAAGAGAAAATTGACCTCTACAATTCATGCTATACTCCCCCCACCAGCCCAAGCTGCAAAACCACAAGCCTAGTGGCATTTCTTGCTGTATACTCCAAAGGATACCGTCTAGGCTTATAATACGAAAGAAGACCCAATGCAGTAAGCCTGATATCAGGCGTCCGTGTCAAGCCTAATGCTAATAACGAACCATTCTTGGAAACATGGTTGTATAATGCTCCAGGGTTATAAGTTGTTCCGCTCACTGTGACGCTGTCAAATATTTTTAATCCAATTGTTAGATGATATTCGGTTAGAATTGAATCTTTTAACGCTCTTGTTGAAGTTTGGTATGGTGAGGGATATATTCCATAGTAATTACAACATTCCAAAACTTGTTGTGAAAGAGTAGCAATAAAGCCTGTATCTGGAATTAGACTACTATTATCATATAGGTAATTTTGTCCATCTAAACCTTGGAGAAATGCCCTCACCCCCGCTTGTCCACCCTCATCGTCATCTGCCCGTCCAACACGTCTCATTCCAAAGATGCCGTAAGTGTTGTTATAATTTGGGAATGCACCAGTATTGCTAACATAATAGAATGGATAACCCACTATACTTACCCAAGTCCAATTGTAAAGGTGTGTCATGTTGCCCAAAAAATGACAGTAACGGGCATAGGTATCCTCCCAATATGGGGATTTGCAATACGCTGTCGGTATTGGTACTGCTTCTCCGAAGGTGTTTATGACTACTGCATTTTGCACTGTTTCGCCTTGCAAACTTTGGTTGTTCAGTATTTGCCCTAGCTGTGCAGTATCTTGCACCATTACTGTTGTTTTGAAATATGGTGAAAGAAGGTTGTATAGGTCTTGTGCTAGGCTATGCGCAGTATAGCCTGTAATCCACCATCCGTTTGCGTCGCTACAATTCAATATATAAAGCGTTCCTCCAACTTTCTCGGGAATCACGTTGAAAGTTACATTAGAAGAAGCAACCAAGTAAGACGCGGCGTCTGAACCGATGCCTAAACTTTCGGCGTTTGAAAGAGACTTTATTGGAATGTAAAGTTCTCCACTGCTTCCGCTTCGCACGTCATAAACTGTTAAGTTGTAAACTATGTTAGGCGGCAAACACGCTGACAACGCTATTTGCAGTTCACTCCAAGAGGGGTCGCTTGAATCCTTAAACACGATTTCACTTAAACTGTAATCTGCATCCAAGGTTTGAAGTGTTGTTAGCGCAAGTCTTCTAAGGTTTAAAGGCGAAACTTGCCGTGGCTGAGGCAAAACAGCGAAGAAAGACGATATTATGAAGGCTCCGGTGATTATGATTATCACAAGGAAAACCTCAATTGTCCGCATCATTTTAACCAATCACCCCGTAGCCTTTCAAACTCCAGAGCAACAACTTCGCTTGATAAGCAACACCGTTAACTATAACTTGACGCATGTCAGTGGCAACCCACTCTCTACCAGAAGGGTCACCGCCGAAAACAACAGACAAACCAAAAGTGCCGATGCCCCAAGGCATAACAACCATACCCCATTCAAATCCATCTTCATCTTCTCTCCAATATGTTACAACCAAAAAACCAACTTCGCTAAGAGCATCTGGAGGTATTTGCACAGCATAAAAAGGCTTCCCTCGACCATAATTAACCAGCCAAGGACCACCTGTTATGTTCAACACATCACTTTTTATAGGTGCAAAATTGTCGGGTAAAACATAAAAAGTGGCGTTGAAATGCAAAGCTCCACGGCACTCTTTTCCCGGGTCGTTTTTGCCCCATTTGTGAGCAAGTAAAATTATCCCATCTTCGTAACTTTCAATGAATGGTATTATGTTTCCAGCTCTTGTTGTAATCTCACGAGATAGATAACCAACACCGCGAAGACCGCCCAAATTAACTCTGGCGACAAACAGGTAAGCCGTTTTATTTCCGGAGACATCTATTTTAGGCATTCCACTCTTTCCATCAAAATCTAAACAAGCAAAACCCAACGCATCAGCCTTTGTAATATTCCTCCAAAAACCTAACTCATGTTCAGATCGCACCCAATATATGAAATATTCAATGGGCACCCAAGTTAACGGAGAACCTTGACCCATAACTGTAATGTTCAATCTCAAATGATCAGTGACTTGTATATCTTCCACAATATTAATGTTCACAGTCGGCGTAATTGTTAGTTGAAATCCATAGGTTCCATTTACTCCTAAAAGTTTAGATGCTGTAGAATAGTTAACACATTCACTTTCTTGCAAAAGAAGATACCCACCACCAAAACCCCATGACACATTACTATACCACTTCCCTATCTTCTCATAATATACTCTATCACCAGCAGACGAAAGAAGCCTCATTAACGAGAATGAACTGAGCCTGTATTGGGTGAATTCTGGGTCTTGCAACCCAAAGCTCGCTGGAGTGCAGTTGCTTCTCCCCCAGTTTTCTGGGTAGCCAGGATTCAATAACATGTTGTCAAGCAAGTCACTGCATTTTGTTGCGAGATATCTATGCCTCTGATATATTATGGCTGTTTGAATCGTCTGATTGAAGAGACCTACGAAGAGCGCAAGTGCTCCTAGGAAAACCATGACGGAAACAAGATGGTCTATTGTTGCACCTGCCATTTCTATAGCCTCCTACCCTCCGAAGGACAAGCATATGGTTCCGTTTGCAAATTTCTCAGCACGCACACAAGCGTTTGTGGAGTTGCTCACGAACGTTGAATCCAGCCATATAACGTTTGAGCCGAGAATAGCGGAAGAAGTAACTGTGGTACCGACATTTCTTAACGTAAGAGTTATCTTCAAAAGTTTACTTGAATTCATGGCTGGATCTAAAATCGCTGTTAACGTCGCGGTTCCCGTGTATGGATGATTCTCTATATATGGAGGAAGATCAGGGGAAAAGGTTGCTGTTCCAGCAGATATCGTCTCATGGTTTAAGGATGAGTACGCTTGTTGCATCACACTTGCTAAGTGACTTGCTGCGTCTTGAAGCGTCAATGTCCTACGGGAGTCAACCCAAATGTTCATCAGCCAGCTGGCCGTTAGCGGAAATAAGATTATCTGTAGGATTAGGATTGGAAGCATAATCATATACTCAATGGTCACATGTGGCATTTTTTAACCTCCAATAATGTTAAACGTGGAAACCGATCGAGACAATCACCTCGCTTGAGTAGAACTCGACAACAGAACCATCCGGAACATCAATCTCTTCGGTTTCATTAAAATTGAAGAATTCTTTGTTGAACCCTAAACTGGCTTTTGGAAAGCCGACATTTATCTTAACAGCGTTAACACCATCTTCTGTTTTAACTGAAACACTGTTTGCGAAAAGTGTTACTGACTGTGAATGATGCGGATGCTCTCCTGATGTAAGAACTGGCAGGTAAAACTTGTAGTAATTGGTTTCTTTTTCACCCGTCAATATCGTGGAATTTAACATTCTTATGGAGGGAACCACAACTATTCTTATGAAGTTACCATCGTTCATAGGTATTTTTTCAATTACGTACACATGGCAGACTGGTGCTGAGGCACCAGTCTGAAGAAACGAATCATCCGATGGGAAGACACGTTCAAAGTAGTTGTTTCCAAGGGAATACTTGTTGATTGGCATGTTGAACATAAGGATGCCAACACTATAGTTTGCAAGCCACTCATACCCGCTACCTTTGTCCACATAAACGCTATAATTCAGAGCCACCGATTCAAAGTTTACATGTCCGAACTTGCTCGTATAGCGGATTGTTTGAGTGCGTCCGATGGTCCAAGCTACGTCATCTACTTGAAGCCCAACAGTCTGCATAAACTGTTTCACAGCGCTAAATTCGTTTTCAGCCATCCGCTGATCTAAGAAGTTGTTTGCAAAAACTATGGTTACGATAAGCAAAACCACAATTGCACTTGTCAGTATCGTTGTGGAAATCGCTGGGCTGACAGCTCTGTTATCCTTCTTTAACCCTCCGTGTGATCGCACTTTACCTTTCATTTTTATCCTCCTAAAAGTGTATAAACAAGGGCGCAAGCTTAGCTGCAACCAAAGCTATCACCACCAGCAGAGAAGCATGCTTAAAGCCTGCTGAGATGGATTCTTCACTTATCTTTCCAGCCACCAAGCCTATTAAGTAGCTGTGGAAAATGCATGAAGTGGTAAACACACTTACCATCGGACCTAAATCTTTTTGTGTTGCGGTTTCGGCGACGCTCAGCGTTCCGGAAGTGAAACCTAGCACCATTATCGTTGTCGTCACAAGAAGAATAGCTGCGAAATAGGGCATCAATATGTAGGGGCGCACAGTCATCTTCTTTTCTTTTTCCACTTCCTGCGTCAGGTTGTTGAATCTGGCGAGCGACTCTATCATGGCGATGGTTCCACCACCAACATCTATGGTTTCAACCAGTAGGAACATCACTACCTGCGTCATCCAACTCTTTGTTCGCCTAACAAAGTCCATTATCACCTTTTTGATAGGAACACCCCAAGAAATCTCCGAACTTATCTTACGCAGTTCACTGCTGAACTCGCCGTAGTCACGGTCGGAAAGACTTTCAATACATTGTTCTGGAGACAAACCAGTTTTTCTAATCTCGGTTAAGTCCCTCAAGAAACTGTTAACGCCTTTTTCAATGCTTGCTTTTTTCTTGGAAAGCTTCTCATGTACTACAGCGGCTGGTGCCGTGGCAACGAATAAGGCTATGGTGATAGCTATGGGCATATCAATCACTGTTTGAAGCGAACTGAAAAATGGAATCTCCATGTAGCCTAGAAAATTTGTCAGTAACAGAAACAACACTAAGCCTAGAATGCTGCAGACTATGAAAACCTTGTAAGGACGCATCTCCACAACAGGAGTCTTAGGCTGCATGCTATGCGCCAGATAAATAAACATTAGTGAAAGCATAGGCGTGAACAAATATGTGTAAAGGAGCATACTGGAGTAGGTTGACATGCCGACGCTGTAGATAGATTCCACGCTGAACAATATGTAGAAGCAAAGTGACATCAGAACCATCACGCTTATGAAAGCCTCCATGAGCATTCCGAGCCGTTCAGCCGCAACCTTAACACGCATGGCTCTGGTTTTAAAGATGTCTTCAGCCTTTCGCTCAAGAAAATGCGTGATGTCTCCACCAATGATAACCGTTGAAGCGTAACCAGAGAGAAAATCTTTGAAAACATCCAAAGGATTTTCCTTCGCAGCCTTTTCAATAGCCGTAAGCGGGTCTATTCCGAAAATCTCCACATCCTTTATTATCTCTCTGGCTTCACTTCTTATTGCAGGCATCAATTCAACTTCCGCGAGTCTTTTGAAACTTAGATAAGGCGCTATGCCTCCAGAAGCCATAACGCTGATATAGGTAGCAGCGAAGGGCATCTCCCTCTCCAACGCGCTTGCCCGGTCGCTGGCTTTAGACATAGGTATCAAGAGAAAGCCTATCATAACGTAAAACGGTATGGGAACTAGAAAGAGTAACGGAAGAAAACCATACAAGTACAGAAGCACTAAGGACGCTATGGAAACGGGAAGTGTCAGCAAGGCGATAAAAAACATCAATGAAACATAGGTTGCTGGATAAATTTTGATTTTTGCGCGTTCCAGATAATCCTTAAACTCAAAAACGTGTTTTAGAAAGGAAGGGGCAACACCTCCGAATATGCGGAAGGACCAAGCCTCAAGACTTTCTAGAAACGGCAACCGCCTCCACCTCTCCTCCAGCTATTACTTTTTCATAAATTTGCCTTGGTCTAGCATAGTACTCTGCGATTATGGCAGCCACATCCTTGTAGCTTCTTATGTTGCGTTCCCGCATCCAATGCAAAACCTCTTTCCGCCTGTTTATTTCCGCGAGCAGTTCTTTCTTGCTCAGCCCCACACGTTCCGAAATTGACGAAAGCATCACGCTTTTCTTGAAATTCGATAAGTGCTGATCCTTCGTCGGATGCCACTTGAACGTAATCCTATAATCATCGTAGTCTGCGATTTCATTGACTGTGATAACTCGTCTGTAAGCCTTCTTCTCGCCCTTTTTCAACAAATGAACCCGTTGGATGGACAGAACAAGATTCATCAATGGAATGTAAGCTGGAGCTATGTTCATGGGTTTCTGTGTTAGACGCTTTATCGCTGAATTCAAGTTTTCAGCGTGCATTGTACACATGCCGCCGTGACCTGTGGCCAAAGCCTGGAAAAGCACATATGCCTCTTGACCTCTAACCTCTCCTACAATCAGCACGTCTGGACGATGTCTCATGGAAGTCTTCACAAGATCAAAAAGCGTCACCTCACCGATGCCGCTTCCATCTAAACCATAGCTTTGCCTAGCGAGAAGTGAAACCCAGTTCTCATGTGGTAGGTTAAGCTCAGCGGTCTCTTCTATCGTGATTATTTTGCTTCCAGGCTTAATCAGACAGGCTAAAGCGTTCAAGGCTGTGGTTTTTCCAGCGGCAGTTCCACCTAGAACCATTATTGACGCTCTATTCTCAAGGCACAGCCAGAAGTAAGCCGCCATCTCCTCAGAGAAAGTACCCAGATTTATCAAGTCTATTATTGAGTAGGGATCTTCTCTGAACTTCCTGATGGTGAAGGCTGTTCCGAAAGGTGTGATTTCACGTCTGTAGCAAACTGCAAGTCTGTGTTTACCAGGTAAAGATGCGTCAACTATAGGGAAAGCTGAGCTTACATGTTTTCCAGCCATGTGAACGAGCTTGACAACCATGTTGTCAAGTTCTTCATCGCTTTCAAACTTCAGGTTTGTTTCTATGCTTTCGTAGTTTCTATGCCATATGTAGACGGGTTTATTTACACCGTCACAAGAAATATCTTCTATGTTAGGGTCTCGCATAAGGGCATCTATTTTACCAAATCCAACTAGGTCTCTTTCTGCATGATATAAAATTTTGTACCATGAGACGTCAGGAAGCCAGCCTAAACTTATTCTGTATTTGTCAACGATTTTTTTGGCTTCTTCCGCGAAAAACTTTCTAGGATCGGTTATCTCCTCCTTCGGCGACCCTATCTCAGCGAGCAGAATTTCTAAAATACGATTGTAAACGCTTTTTTCGAGAGGATCAAGCTGTAATTCGTCAAGAATGTACTTGTATTCGCCTGTTTTCGGGTTTTGCACTATGACAACATGGGCGAAGGGTTCATAAAGCGGATATTTCTCAACGACCTTAAACCCTCTTGGCATGGGTTTCGGGGGTGGTGGTGGAATAGCAATTTGTTTACCTTTTTTGATGTTAAAAGAGATTTTCAGATGTCGCAGTTTAGCTAGTTTATCCTTAAGCTTCAGCATTACGTCTCTCCTATTCTTTTTATCGATATGTCCTCTATTAAATATTGCGTCTTAATAAATACTACTACCGTTTACGCTTCCCCCTACTCCTCAAAAGTCACATTAATTATCTTCAACTTGACCAAAACCACAATTATAACAGCTATCAATATCGGGATTGCTATAAGAAGCACAGTCACCCACGGAAACCCACCCTCGGCTCCCGAAACAGCTCCAGGAGCCACCGTCACCGTTGTTTCGTTTTCCGCGCTCAGGAAACCATTTTTTGAAGCATTAACTGTGACAACAACAGGTATCTGCACGAGTGTTTGAGGAGCCTTAAGCGTAAATGTACAGTGTCCCAAAGAGTCGGTGGTGCCGTTTAAGGCTGAAATAGTTCCGTTAGAGGCTGAAACTGTAACCAAAGCATCAGCCACGGACATGTCATTACATTTAACATAAACTTCAATAACTGTTGTCTCTTTGGATTTGATTACAGATGGAGTTGCCGTAACTTCTACGTTGAGTATCCCTGGATTAACAGTTAAATTTAACTGACCTCCTCTGTCAACGTATCCGGTTTTCGAGGTACGCACTTTGAGGATTATATCAGTTTGTTCATTAACTGGAGGTGCTGTGAAAACGAATGTGACGTTCCCGTAAACGTCGGTTAACCCTGTGTTTTTAGAGAGGTAGCCACCATTTTCTGACGTTATAGTAACGTTTACGTCTGAAACGGGAACAGTGTTATATGTCACATGTACGGTTACGTTTATTTTTCCCTCGGAAACGGTGGCATTGGGTTGTGCAGTAGCTTGAACAGATAGCACCTTCGGCACTACAGTTATCGCAGTTTGTCCTTCTCCACTCACGTATCCATTTTTTGTCGCGTTCACCGTGACGGTGACATTAAGCATAACGGTTGTTTGAGGAGCAGTAAATGTGAAGACGACATCACCGTTTGAATCCGTGGTTTCTGTGGGTATGGAGAAGTTTCCACCACTATCCGATGATGCAGTTATGGTTGCGTTTGAAATAGGAGCTGTATCCGAAGTTACGTGGACAGTTATCGTTGACACTGCCTCTGAGATAATAATAGCGGGGTCAGCAGTTACCTCTACAACAAGAATTCTCGGCTCTACGGTTATTGTTCCCTGACCTTGAGTGTCTGCATATCCCATCTTTATGGCTGTAGCTGTGACAGTTACATCGATCTGGCTTAACGTTTGGGGAGCGGAGAAAAATAACGTCAAAGTACCGTTTGCATCCGTAACTCCCATGGCTGTTGAAAGAGTGCCATGATCAGATGACAGCAAAAGTAAGGCATCTGCTACCGGTTGTTCAAAGGCATCCGTCACTTGAACGGTCACGGTTGCTGTTCCTTCTGATTTAATTGTCGCTGGTTCGCTTGTAACTTGAACCTTTAGCGGGGGAATAACCTTCAAATACTTATAGTCAGAACCGTCTGCATATCCGGTCTTATTGGCTTTTGCAATGATCCTTATGTCAGTTACTTCTGTAACATTTGGTGTGGTATAGGTAGCTGTGAAGTAACCCGTCGAGTTTGTCAAGCCTGATATAGGTGTGGGATTTCCACCTTTCACCGAAAATAGTGTAACATTTGCGTTTTCAACAGCACCCGTTCCATTTGACACGTAAACGGTGACTGAAACTTTTTCATTATATTTGACTGTGTAATTGCTGAGAGTGATGGATGTCTCTAAGGATGGAATGTCTTGAACTTTTATAGTCACATAGTATCTATCGCTTTTATTGCCGAAATCATCTTTCACCGTTAGGGCTGCACTGTATGTTCCATTTGATGTGTAGGTATGAGTGAATAGCGATAATGTTGTCCAACCACTGTTACTTCCGTCTCCAAAATCGAAAAAGTATTGGTCAACGCGTCCATCATCATACGAATCAGTACCTATGAACGTGACGTTTTGATTCGGTGCAACCAATGTTTTATCTGTCCAAAGTACTGCCGCAGGATAGGTGTTATTGTAGTCAATGGGAGCTGTTAAGAAGAATATGAAGTCAAGATTAACTCCGTTGCCGCCTACAGGATTTCCCTTTCCATGAGGATTTAATGATTCATGGTACGGTCCTGTTTTGTCACCCCAGTAATTGTACGTTGCATTAACTATGGCATCGGCAGAAACATCCATACCCCAATCGTTATCGTAAATGTCGTTAAAACACGCGGTATGAATTCCCGTTTCATAGAAAATTCCCACCGTGTTATTTGAAATGTAGTTACGAGTGATATACGTGCTTGTGTTTGTTAAGACGTGAAATCCATAATGGTTTGCCGAAATGTTATTGTTACGAATTATTGTTTTATCGTAACCACTTGCCTCTAGAGATATTCCACTTCCAGCGTTGGACAAAATTCTGTTTTGTTGTATGTTTATCTCTGATGTTAAGTTTCCAGTTAAGGTCACACCATTTTCGTTGGATGACACCGTGTTATCTTGTACAGTAACCTTGTTGCCGCCTGCTATGTAGATGCCGCATCCACCGTTCTCAGCTATCTCGTTGTTTTTAACTTCTACGGTGCCGTTTATTATTTCAATTCCATTTTCAGAGTTAAGGCGTATCACGCTTTTCTGAATGTTTAACGTGCCGTTTTCCAGAGTTATCCCGTTGGTTCCATACTCGATAACACAGTATCTCAGCGAAGACGACTGTGATCCTTCAAATTTGATTGACGCCCAGTCTCCCGCTTCAGGCTCCTCTTTTTCCGATGTAAACTTTATCAGCTTATTCTCTGCACCATTTGCAATGAGTGTTCCGTTGATTATCAAGGAAAAATTGCCTCCAAACCTCACTTCAACCTCTGGCTCTATCGTTAACGTTACACATGGATAGACAATGACATCGTTTGAAATCACAAATGGGCTATCTACTAAAGTCCAAACAGTATCTTGTTTTATTTCACCCTCAACATATGTAGCGTTTACAACAGGGAAAAGCTGTTTGCTTGAAAGGTTAAGAAAAGTAAAGGTTATCGTAATTAACAGAATTATAAATAACTTTAATTGTTTTCGCATTTGTATGCATCCTTGTTTAATGAATTCACATTACCCTCAAATGGGTACGATTTTAAACATTATGAATTCAAAATCAAACTTCCAGATAGTTAGCAGAGGTTCATCTCCTACAAATTCCTAAAATAACAGAGCGCCAATAGCCTAGAGGAGAGGGATAACTCTTGAAGAGGTTTGAGGTGATAGGCTTGGAAGAGTTCCCATTGATAAAGCCCGGAGACAACTTAGCCGAGATAATAGTTGATACAGCCGCGAAAAACGGTTTGAAAATCGATGATGGGGACGTTATAGTTATCGCTCAAAAGATTTTTTCAAAGGCTGAAAAGAGAATTGTAAACCTTAAAGGGATAATCCCCTCCAATAAGGCTAAAGAAATCGCAAAAATAACCGGGAAAAACCCAAAGTTTGTCGAGTTGGTCTTGGAAGAAACCAACAGAATAGTGAAAGCCTCCCCTGAGACATTCATAGTTGAGGACAAACGTGGTCTAATCTGCATAAACGCTGGAATAGACAAGTCAAACATAGAAGGCAGAGGCAACTTCACGTTATTACCTGAAAATCCGGACGTTTCAGCGCAGAAATGCCGCTTAGAAATCAAGAGGTTGACGGGAAAAAACGTTGCGGTGATTATAAGTGACACTTACAGTCGTCCCTTCAGACGGGGACAAGTGAATTTCGCCATAGGCATCGCTGGAATCAAACCATTTAAAGATTACCGTGGAAAAGAAGACCTTTTCGGAAACGTTCTAAAAGTGAAGAACGTTGCGGTTGTGGATGAAATAGCAGCTGCCGCTGAACTGTTGATGGGACAAGCAAAGGAGGCGAGACCAGTCATCATATTCAAGGGATTAAATAGCTTCGTTGATTTCTGCGAAGAATGTAGCGCCAGCGAACTGCGAATTTCAGACAGAGAAGACCTGTTCAAGGAAACCTTATAACCATTCAGATGCGTAAGAACGGGTTGCTACGTTTTTCTTCACCGATAGTGGTAGTTGGACCATGCCCTGGATAAACAGTGAGATAATCTGGCAGACTTGCCAGCTTCTTTAAGGAGACCAGCATGTCTTGAGGAGAGCTTTCAGGAAAATCTGTTCTCCCAATGGAGCCGGCAAACAATGTGTCGCCAACGAAAACTTCTTTCTTCCCTAAAAGCGATATACTTCCACGAGTATGACCAGGCGTGTGCAGAACTTTCAAAGCTGTTCGCCCAAACTTCACCAAGTCCCCATTACATAATAGTATATCCGCTGGAGGAGAAAAAGTTTTGAAAGCGAAGAAAACGGAAACTCTTTCGTTGTGCTTTCTCAGCATGTAAGCATCAGATTCATGAATCAAAATTGGCACATTAAAACTCTGTTTTACAATTCCGTTTCCACAGATATGATCGGGGTGACCGTGAGTGTTCACGATAAATTTTAAAGTTAAACCGTTTGCATCAAGAAAACTGTAGATCTCTTCAGCTTCAGATTTATCATCAAAACCAGGGTCTATGATAATTGCCTCTCCTGTTTGTTCACAACTTACAACGTAACAGTTTGTGAACAGTCTTCCAACGGTAAACATTTGCGTCTTCATCAGCAACCAGATTAAAATATTGTTAAAGACTAATAAACCGTTGGGCTCTTTCGTTACAGTGGCCCTTCCAAAACGAATAAATTCGAGGGAGAACAAGTTATTGTTGGAGATTGGGGAACCTTTGAATTTAAAGGAGATTGAGGAGGCATTCAGTAGTTTCAAGGTCTGTCCAAAGTGTGGTTCAAAGGAAGGATTTTGGCTCGGATTGAAAGGCCCTCATGTACATGTTCAGTGTAAAAGCTGTGGCGCTAAATTTGAACTTTATGAAGTCTATGCTATAGGTGAAAAGGGTAAGGCTTCCGAACGGTTAAAGTTTTTTAGGAAATAAACTTATTCTAATTCGATAGTCATACCGGAAAATCGAGAAAACAGCCCTATCAATTGAGCCACTTGCTTTAGAATTACCCTTTCAGCTCCTCCCAGCTCTTTTAGAAGGCTGTAAATTATCGCTACTTTCAAGGCTTTCCATCCTTTTAATGCTGCTCACATGCCGAAAGCTCTTCAACAACCTTTTTGCTATGTTCATGTTTGTTTTGCATTGTTAGAGTGTGGTTTCTTTAAACCATTATTAAAAAGTTCTTAGCAGTTCAGAATTAGAAAGCGAACAAAATCATCCAATAAACTTTTTTACTTCAATGTCTTTAGCAACAATTCATAATGGAAAAGGAAAAACAATGAGCGAAACAGACCAAAATTCTCAGCAGCCTCTTCAGCAAACAGACTTTGAAGAGATAACTACACTGGTTTATGCAGAGTTTCAAGTTGAAGAAGCGTTGATGGAACACAACATTCCAACCTACTATCTGAAACAGCCACAAGAAACAAAGCAGCCTTTTCTAAGACTGCTAAAAAACCTTGAAAAAATAGGTTTTATAGCTTTTTTAAGGAGAAAAAATGGAAGAGTAGTTTTAAGAGTCACCCCGAAGCCACCGACAAAACCGAGTAACATTTTGATCAATTGGCTGTTATTCTTCGCAACCATAGGAACAACATTTCTCACCGGATACATGATCTCCTCAGAACCGCTTAATCCTTTAATCGGCGGAATCACATTTACAATATCGATAATGGCTGTACTTGGAATACACGAAATGGGGCATAAGATAACCGCGAATAAAAGAGGAATAGAGGCTACGTCTCCATATTTTATTCCGGGTCCGCCGCCTATTGGAGGAATATTAGGAATTGGAACTTTTGGCGCGGTTATAATGCAGAAGTCACTTCCGCCCAATAAAGACGCGTTATTTGATGTAGGAGCAAGCGGTCCGGTTGCCGGGTTCTTCGCAGCTGTTATAGCAGCAACTGTTGGTATCTCATTCTCTCACTATACAGTAATTTCAGAAAACGCTCCGACACTTCCTACACCAATACTATTCTGGTTAATAGGACATTGGGTTTCACCTTCCGGTCCTATTCCACAACCTAGTCCCGGAGAAATTCTAGCGATAAGCTTGCATCCCGTTGCCTTTGCAGGTTGGGTTGGAATAATTGTAACGATGCTTAATTTGTTACCTGCGGCAATGCTTGACGGCGGCCACATAGCGAGATCTCTCGTTGGTGAAAAATTAAGAGGCATATTAACAGCATTATCAATAATATTATTAATTATCGAGGGTTTCTGGCCTATGGCTTTCTTTGTCCTTTTTCTCTCCATGTACAGACATCCAGGTCCACTGGACGATGTTTCCAGTCTATCGAAAGGTAGAAAAATTTTTACAATAGTTTTATTATTGATTTTTGTCTTGTGCTTCTTTATCTAATGTAGTCTTGTTGAACATTTATTCAGCAATATTTATTAAATGTCATAAAAACCGATTTCTGCAGAGAGTTAAAATGCAACACGCTCTTATTCTCACAATCTTCTTCACATTTTTTATGGTGGCATCTCTGCTTATCCCTGCTCCGATGTTTCCAGGAAACGTTTTCTGCAAGTTGATAGGCATATCTGCCGTTGAATATTCCCGGTTTTTAAGCGCCGTTTTTAACGGAGCCTTTTACGGTTCGATATTGTGGCTGGTTTTTGTTGTTATAAGTAGAAGGTTTGAGGAGAAATAGTAGGGTTGGTTTTAAACTTTTGGTTGCTGTAAAAAGCCTACAAGTCTGATTTTGCTTCCACACTTCTTACACATGAGAATTAGCTCTGCCAGTTCGTCGCCTTTAACTTTTGTTTCAAGGATCGTGTATACCTCTTCCGACTCGTCATCCGGAGAGATGATCTCTCCGCATTTTGGACATGGAAAGGCTCCGTCACCGTCAATCTTCGTTAGGTCCACCGTGTACATCACATCTTTTTTGGTTGCGGCTTTCTTCATCATTTAACGCACCTTTCTGATTTTGATGGTTTGCATGGTGGCTGAAAATATAATTAACAATTATGAATGTATAATCTAGATTACAAATCTTATGTATTGCAAATTCATAAACGCTATATAAATTTCAAAGAACGCTTTTTATAATGGTGGAAAATTTTGAAACTTGCAGTGGCTGCTCTGCTACTTACGTTTGTTACAGCGGTTACCGCAGGCTTTGTTGTGTACCATTTCATGGCGAATCTTAGTGAGAAAATGAAGTCTGCTTTTCCAGCACAGAGTTTGGAGCTTGTTTCCAAATCGATTAACAACACGTGTTTGACAGTTTATGTTAGAAGCTTTGCTTCGGTGAACGTGAAAGTTGTGGAGGCTTATGTTAACGGTGAACCATGTGATTTAAAAAAGAGTGTTGTGATTTCGTCTGGCGAGGTTGGAATCATCCATTTATATCATGAGTATAGAAAGGGTGAAACTTACACCGTGAGAATCGTGCCTTCCCTCGGTTCTCCCCCCTCATCTTCAGCGTTAAATACGAATAAAAAGTTCTTGAACTTTCTTTATTTCTTAGTTTTCTTTTCCTTCTCTGTTTCTCCTTCTTCAGGAGTTTCCGTTTTTTCCTCTTCCTTCTCTTCTTCCATTTCACTTGTGATTTCTTCTATTGGTTTTGGCGGTGGTGTTGTAGCCATGGTCCAGCCTATCCATGCTCCAATGAACATCACGGCTATGAAGGCTATGAAAACTGGGATGACAACTAGCGTAAATTGAATTTCCCAGCTTAGCGGGTTTCCAAAATAGAACAAGCCGATAGTATATAATATTGCAACTATTAGGCACACTATGAATATTATTCCACCGATTGTTTGGTCTTTACTAACCATTTGTTTTCACCACATGTTAGCCATGTTTACCTTTTAAGCTTTTTAAAGTTTACCATGGTTTTCGATTTAAATGTTAGATTGTCCCCATGCTCCAAGATGACAAGTATCTTTTTTGCTCCTCTGTCAACTCGTCTATCTCTATTCCCATAGCTTTGAGCTTCAATCTTGCCACTGTTTCGTCTATTTCCCGTGGTACTGAATAGACTTTTGGCGGCATCTTCTCTTTTTTGGCTATATACTCAACGCAGAGAGCCTGGTTTGAGAAGGACATGTCCATGACTTCTGATGGGTGTCCTTCTGCTGCTGCAAGGTTTACAAGTCTCCCTTCCGCTAAAAGATAGAGTTTTTTCCCGTTTGTAAGCGTGTACTCTTCTAAGTTAGACCTTATGGTTCTTTTCGCTGTTGCTAAGGCTTCCAGGTCTTTTATGCTTATCTCTACATTGAAGTGTCCACTGTTGGCTAGTATTGCTCCATCCTTCATCTTTTGCATGTGCTCCTTTCCTATTACGTTTATATCACCCGTCGTTGTCACGAATATGTCTCCTATTTCCGCAGCTTCAGCTATAGGCATCACACGGTACCCGTTCATCGCCGCTTCTAAGGCTCTAAGCGGATTCACCTCTGTTACGATGACGTTTGCGCCCATCCCCTTCGCTCTTAGAGCCAAGCCTCTTCCACACCATCCGTAGCCGCAGACAACAAAGTTTTTACCCGCTAAGAGTATGTTTGTTGCTCTGAGGATGCCGTCTATCGTGCTTTGCCCGGTTCCGTAACGGTTGTCGAACAAGTATTTAGTGTAGGTGTCGTTCACAGCTATCATTGCATACTTGAGAGTCCCGGTTGCCGCCATGGCTCTTAACCGCTGAACCCCGGTTGTTGTTTCTTCTGTTCCGCCTTTGATGTTAGGTAAGGCTTCTGTTCTTTTGCCATGGATTGTGCTTACAAGGTCTGCTCCGTCGTCAAGCGTTATCACAGGTTTGTGGTCAATCACCCTTTCAACACACCAGTAATACTCATCTGTCGTCTCCCCTCGCCACGCAAATACATGGACACCTTTTTCCGCCAGCGCCGCCGCCACATCGTCTTGTGTTGAAAGAGGGTTTGAACTGCTTAAAGCAACTTCGGCTCCACCCGCTAGAAGGGTGTCTATGAGAACAGCTGTTTCTTTTGTCACGTGTAAACATGCGCCTATTGTTAGGCCTTCAAACGGCTTTTCCTCGGTGAATCTTTTTTTAATTTGGTTTAGGACAGGCATGTGTTTGGAAGCCCATTCTATTTGTAAATGTCCTTTGGAGGCTAGGTTTGGATTTTTAACCTTGAATTCTTCCATATTGATTCCTTCTCCTATGCTCATTTACGGTTTGATTATTTAAATTACGTGTTTAAACGTTCCAGAAGAGCGTTCTTCGATTCTTCTGACATCTCTAAAACCTTTTCCACATCCACGGTTTTTAACTGTCTGTTTTCCATAACTATTTTACCGTTTATTATGACAGTTTCAACATCGGATGCTTTTGCCGCGTACACTAGATGGCTTATTTCATTATATAAAGGATGCA
>Ga0180298_1000076_pt1 | contig 18761 bp, 17 predicted proteins | sample GuaBasSediGuay13_FD_121800 | JGI IMG/M metagenome (GOLD analysis project Ga0180298, IMG submission 121800) | Subseafloor sediment microbial communities from Guaymas Basin, Gulf of California, Mexico - Guay13, Core 4488-10 , 4-6 cm | ecosystem: Environmental > Aquatic > Marine > Hydrothermal...
ATTTTCAGGTATTTTAATTAAAAGAAACAACCAAGAAGAGGGGCAACCACAAGGGATTGCCCCTACGAACCGCCCGTAGGGGCAATCCCTGGTGGTTGCCCCTTGCGGTAAAATACCTGTTTATTTGTGCTTCAGTACTTAGCAATAATGCGTAGCGACATTTCGCTTCATAACCGGAATAGTAGGAAGCGATGACTTCATATTCTTCTAAAGCCAGTGCGACTGTTTTGTAATTCGGGTAAGATTTCTGCAAAAAAATAAACGACACATCCTAACACCGAAAAAATCAGAATGATCCAAAGCCACATTCTATCACGTCCCGTTTTTACAACATGGATGGCAAAGGCGATTTGAATCAGTAATGATAATATCAGAAATATTGGCATGATCAGTTTCTCAAGAAACGTAGGGGTAATCCCTTGTGGTTACCCTATAAAAGATAAAAGGATAGAACGCTGATTTAACGGATTGTCCTGATTTTAGCTTCGCGATCCTTCGGTTTCACTTAAGAAGTTTTTGCGCGCAAAAACGGGAGCACGCTGATTAATTATCAGTGTGAATCAGTATTTAACCTAATCAGTTTGGGGGGTTGCGCTACGATTGGGGCAAGTTGATAAGTGCCACCGACTATGATTCTCAATTCTCTAATCAATGTGCCATTTTTAGTGTATAATTGGCCTATGCCCGTTTTATCAAAGAGATCAAGAATACCATGCTTTGATGCAATGTTATTAATTGGTAATGAGTAATAGGTAATGGGTGAAGCACAAAGATATGGTGTTAAAAATAGGGGTTGATAACTCACATTAATTACCTATTACCTATTCGTCATGTGCCTATTTAAGTCAAAAATCAAAAAGACGGTGTAAAAATGAGTCTTAAAATTTGAATAATTCAGTTAAAAAAAATGAACCCATCCATTTACCTCGAAACCAGTATTAAGTACTGAACCATAAATTTTCAGGTATTTTTTTTAATTAATAAATATAAATAGAAGCAACCAAGAAGAGGGGCAACCACAAGGGATTGCCCCTACAAGCAGGTCGTAGGGGCAATCCCTTGTGGTTGCCCTTTGCGGTAAAATACCTGTTTATTTGTGCTTCAGTACTTAAACAGTTAACACTCAAAACATGATAATTAAACATTTTATTGTGCTGATTGTCATGATTGACGCTAATTATAAATGATTAAGTTCCAAATCAATCTGGCCACTACATTTTTATTCATTCTTTCACTTTCACTATGAAAAAAAACCACCAAATCATCCCAAGCCTCAAAGCAAGAGAGCTTTATTGAGCCTCCCCTTGTCATTGATTTTGTCAAATTGCTTGCACAATCGCATATGTCTGAAAATGAACAAGGCCTCATAAAAAGGCGATTGCTTGAAAACCGAGAGTTGTTTACCAACGTGCTGCAATTGCTACTGCAATGGGGTGAACAGGCGAACAAAACCATTGATATTGGTGCATCACTCAAGAAACTTGAGGAGGATGAAAAAAAGGAAGTCAGAAGTTTCGACGCAATCGCTAAAGTACTGTCAAAGGAATTTCCAGAGTTACTTCGATTCATCTTGGATGAATATCAAGTCGATGCGACGCAATCAAAGACGTTGATCGGAAAAGAGTTTATTATGATCAAACGCATTGCCGATGTGCTTTTTGAAGCCAAGGATAAAAACGGCAATGATGTCATTATTCATTTGGAATTTGAACGCCAGTATGAATCTGATGGCAAAATGGACAAACGGAAATTGGAATACCGACATCTGATGGAAATGGATGACGAACTTGAGGGAAAAACCATTCTGTGTAATGTGTTTTATCTCAAAGGTTCGCCGCAAAACAAGCAAGCCATTGAAGAAAGGCATATCAAACTGCCAACGGCCGATCCCAGATATTCAGGTGAATTGAAGTATAAGGCTTATCATGTGAGTTTGATGACAGTTGACATGATTCTCCAGAGAAATCTGCCTTTTTTGTTGCCCTTTATTGTCAAGTCAGAACTTCAAGCTGAAGTCTCAAGCCCTAAGACTCCCACTCATGTCTTCTCTATTCGTCAGCAAATTGACGACAATGAAGCAGGGCTGACTTCGATGATTGAGCGTCTCACAGCGGATCAATTGGAAATTTTACGACTCAGTGTTGAATATCTGTGGGCTAGATCATATAGTAAAGAGGTGTTCAACAAATCGACTTTACTTAAGCTTATGAGAGAACAACTTGATTTACGGCAAGATGACATTCAGTGGGGCAGAAACGAAGCCAAAGCCGTGGCAAAACAAATGCGACAAGAAGGAGAACTGACCCAAGAACAAATGGAAAAATTTCTAAAACGCATGGAAAGGCTCAATCAAAGTCAAAAGAAGAAAGAGTAATGCCCCTTTTTTCAGGTTCCAAGGCTTTTACCTTGGAACCCTTATCGTGGACGTTCCAATGCTTGAATTGTATAGAGGCCTTCAATAACTCAACTGGAGTGATGCTTATGAATATGAGAGAAGAATTACGCCAATATGACATTCAGTGCGGCATAAACTATCAAAGGGCTTTGTTCACAGCTTCGCTGAAAGCGGCGGCAGAACAAATGGTAGAGAAAGGAAAAATGACACAGGAGCAAGCGGAAGAACTGCTTACATGCATAGAAGAAGAACTCAAAAAGCTTTGAACAGGATTGAACGGATTTAAGGATTAACAGGATTTATTAAGGTTTATCGTCTAAAGTGTTGAAATGATTAATTATTGTGAGTTTTGCTGGATTTAAAATCCTGTTAATCTATTAATCCGTGTAATCCTGTTCAAAATCTTTTGGCACAATCCTTGTAGTTAGTGCAAATGGAACACCTTGCAACCCCCGTCAAAGCAGTCAAAGAACAACGGATGACGTGGATAAACGGATTGAACCCTAGAAAAAGAATAATTTAATTCGCTTAGCAACAAAATTCGCTGTACTCCATTTAAACAAACCACCATCCCTCAAAAACAGGAAAAAAATCGAGCAAGTGGGACACCCTGGGGTGTTAAATTTCAGGGATTTTGATGACTTTTTCTTCACCCCAGATTTGTAGGGTGGGTAAGCGGGCGCCAATAAACTCAATATAAACCCAGATGTAACCGCCCGCTTGCCCACCATCCCAGCCGATGGAATAAAAATAGGGTGAAAAATAAACCCAAAAATTGGATATAATCTAATACTCCAGTACCACACCCTTGCAACCCCCGTCAAAGTCCTCAAAGTCTCAAAGACTCTATTGTCGGCTACGCACGGGCCACACGTAGTAGGCGTTAGACTTGACGACGAAGTTGACGCAGCCATTGGAGAGTAAGACAAACCATGCGAAGTTCGTGACAAATTCGCGGGTAGAAGACGACCAGTAGAAGCTCGCATACAGGCGCGAAAACGCATCACCTTCCTTCCATTGATCCGTACCTGCCGCATTGGAAAGTACCGGCGAACGATATTTCCTATCTATCATCGACTTCCACTCTTCTTTCGTAGGTAAACGCCAATCATTAGGCTTTGAACCGTCACTGAGTCCACATTGTCCATCAGCTAATTGAGCAACCCGTTGCATAGCACTTTCCCAATTATGTTTCCCAAAACAATTAGCATTTTTTAGCCATATCAGGCCAGTTCGATTGTCTGTGACGGTGCCATCACCATTATCAATATAGCGGTAGTTGGCCAGTTTAGCTTGTCGCTCTTGTTTAGCTTCAATTTCTCTTAAACGCCTCACCAATTGCTCTGCCGATTCTGGGCGTTTTGCCGGATCAGCGCGAGTACAACTATAGAGTAATTTAAACCAATCGGGGGCATGTTCTAAGGCTTCTGGCTCAACTTCAATAGGCCGTTCCTTGGTAAGCAGACGATACAGGGTTTTCCCAAAGGCAAAAATATCGCTTTTGACACTCGGTTCGCCATAATCGGTATAACCCCGTTGTTCTGGCGGGGCGTAATCCAAAGTGTCAAATATCGCTTGCCCAAATCGGCTTAATCCTGAGCGACTTTGTTGTACGACGGCCTCTTGCCGCAAAGAATGCGCGACTTGAGATAAGCCAAAATCAATGATTTTCACAGAAACTTCGGCGGTTTTGGAAACAGAAGCGGTTTTTAATAGGATATTCGCTGGCTTTAAATCTAAATGATAAATACCGGCATCATGGGCAAGTTGTAAACCTTTGGCGATTTGTAAACCCACTTGTAAACCCCTCTCTAAATCCATCGCGCCGTATTGTTCTAACCAGCTTTCACCATCTATCGCGCCTGCCAGGTATTCGGTGACAAAATAAGCCCGTTTTTGTTGGACATTATCGGCATAGCCATAATCCAGTGGCTCTGGCACAAAATCGCCGGCAATTTCGGACATCAATAAGGGTTCTTTAAAAATCTCTTCGGGTGACTCTTGGCGCGTTTCCCAAAAACATTTGACAACGACGTGCTGCGTTTTTTTCAAGCGACGTTGGCATAAAAACACGCATCCCATGCCTCCAGCACCCAATAACTGTTCAATCGGATATTTGTGGGTATCGTGCAAGGCATATTTTTGCGGGTTAATCGCCAGTGCGGCTTGTAAATGGTTTAATGCTTCAACGTAAGCCTTGCGCCGTAATTGCAGCTGAAATAGATTAAAATAAGCCAGGGCTTTGTCATCAGGATTCTTAGCTTTTTCAAGGGCTTGCAGAAATAACCGCTCTGCTTGCGCTAAATCGCCTGTCGAAGAGACAGCACTGCCCATCATGAGAGACACACGACTGTATTCAGGGGTTTGCGTCGGCAACTGTTTAAATAGGCTAACCGCTTCACGAATCCATTTCAGGCTCGTGCTATTGTGTTGCGTGAATTCATCGCGGGGTTTGATTTGGGGCGATAAATCCTGACGCGCCATCAACTCGGTGAGTTTTTGTAAGATTTCTTCAGCTAAACCCTTGGTTTCTTTCACATCGGCTTTGGTTTCCTTCACATCCTCTTGGATTTCTTCTAAAGTGGCATAAACCGTTTTCGCCCACGCCAGCATTTTTCCCAGTTGATTGTCAAAACGCTGGGTAAACCGTATTAATTCTTCATGGCGCGTTTGCCAAGCGATTTCGGTTTGTTGCCAGTTTTGCAATTGCAAGGCAAGTTGCCCCAAATCTGGCGATTTTTGCGCTATCGCTTGAGTGAGATTCTCTTCAGCCTGTTTCAGCGCAATTTGGAGATTTCGCACTTCAATACATAAACCCTCGCGTTGTAATGCCGCTTGTGTTTTTTCGAGCCGATCATCTGTGCGGATTGATTCACGAAAGAAAAAGAGTAGCGCATCGCCCAATAATCCGTCATAACGGAGAAATGCGGCTAAGCTGTCATCCACAGGTTCGATGTGCTGTATTTGTGCTAACACCAAATCCGTAATGGCAAAACTGTCTCGATAACTGATGAGGGCCGCTAAATCGTCTTCGGTGATGTCATCAATCTGAAAGATTTGATCCTTGTGTTTAGCGAAACGTTTCAGTGATTTGGCGCTTTGTTGGCGAAAATCGGATAACACAAAACCGGCGTTTGAAACCTTATCTATTTGATTGACAAAGGGTTGTAAGTAATGGTGTTCAATTTGTTCAGCAAATTCGCGAGTGATTTTGGCGTTGAAAATCTTTTGAGAAAAGCCCAATTTTTCATCAGCCACCCCGACGCTTATCGCCATGAGGGCATATCCAAAGCCATCTTGGTAAGCGGTAGTGATTTGCGCGGCCGAATAGGTAAAATGTTCCTTGATAATAGTAAACGCCTTTTCGCCCGCTTTCGAGGCAAGTTCCACAACGGCGGGGCTATCTAGTAATGAACCGAGTAAGATTTGAGTGAGGGTTGATGAAGGCATGGTTTTTTTTCCTTGAATTGGGCATTGGGAATTTAGAATTAATGGGGCTGTGATGATTAAAATCAATTTTATTTTTGATATGATTCAATTTAAGGTGTTATTATATTATATAAATTTTTAAGATAGTGTGAGTGGCTTCGGTTCGATTTTGCCACGGAAAAACACGGAAAAACACGGAAATATTCCGTGCTTTCTGTGTCATTCCGTGGCTAATATCCCAATTCTTTCATTCTTTGTACTTCATTCAATTGGGAAACGCTATATATTAATAGAAAAATCAAATGGTTAATATGATCAAAATCGCTACTTGGAATGTCAATTCGCTACGTGTTCGCCTACCGCAGGTATTAAATTGGTTAACAAACACTGCGCCAGATATTGTCGCTTTGCAGGAAACCAAAATGACAGATGAGCAATTTCCGCTAGAAGAAATAGAAGCTGCGGGTTATCATGTCTTGTTTTCAGGACAAAAAACGTATAATGGTGTGGCCTTGCTCAGTCGTTCAAAAGGCCATGATGTTATCATGGATTTACCGGGTTTAGATGATCCACAACGGCGCTTTTTAGGGGCGACTTATGATTCGCTGCGCGTATTAAATTTATATGTGCCTAATGGTTCGGCCGTCGGTTCTGAGAAATATCAGTATAAATTAAATTGGCTTAATCATTTACAGGATTATATCCGTGATATCAAAAAGCATTATCCCCGTTTGATTGTGCTAGGTGACTTTAATATTGCTCCTGAAGATCGTGATCTGTATGATCCTGCTGCTTGGGCTGGTAATATATTAGTGAGTCCACCAGAACGAGCGGCCTTACAAGATTTGCTTGATTTAGGATTGCATGATACTTTTCGTTTATTTGAACAAGCGCCAGCGTGTTTTAGTTGGTGGGATTACCGTGCAGGCGCGTTTCAACGCAATCATGGAGTGCGTATTGATTTTATTTTAGCCAGTCAAGCACTCGCATCCGATTGCACAGATTGTACGATAGATATTGGCCCTCGGCGTAATGAACGCCCTTCGGATCATGCACCGGTAGTCGCAACTTTTAGAGTTTAGCAATTGGAGTGGTGCAATTGGAATGCCTGTTATTTTGCGATAGCCCGTTTTCAAATTCTGCCGCAAAATAAATTTGGAACGAAAATAGGGCATCCAACGACAAAGTGACGGATAATTAATATGTTTGAGACTGCGGAATTAGATCAAAAAATTTCTAAAGAAGAGTATAAAAAACAGTTGCCTGAATTAAGGGCGGAACTGTTGCAGGCGCAATTTGCTTTGAGCAAAACCAATACGCCTGTTATTATTATCATTTCGGGTATTGATGCTGCTGGGCGGGGCGATGTGGTGAATGCCTTAAATGAGTGGCTGGATACGCGCGGTTTGGAAACCATTGCGCTTGATTCGCTCACGGATGAGGAATGTGAACGGCCTTATTATTGGCGATTTTGGCGGCATTTGCCGGCGCGGGGGCGTATTGGCATTTTTTTTGGTGGTTGGTATGTTGATCCGATTGTGCAAACGGCCTATCAAAAGATGGATACTGCGTCATTCAATGAAGCCTTGGCACATATTCATCGTTTTGAAACGATGTTGGTAGAAGATGGGGCTTTGATTCTGAAATTTTGGCTGCATTTATCCAAAGAACAACAATACAAGCGTTTAAAGAAACTTGAAAAAATCCGCATACTAAGCGTTCCGTTTCTAAACGCGATTGGAAACATGCTAAAAGATATCCCAGCTTTGTTAAAGCGGCTGAAACGGCTTTACGATTGACCGATTCTGGTGATGCCCCGTGGTTATTGATAGAAGCGAGTGATTGGCGTTATCGTAATTTAACCGTTGTTCGTACTGTCGCGGAAGCTTTACGCAAGCATCTTGATGCACAAGCGAATATCACCGCGCATAAGACTGTGCCTGATAGCCTTGAAACTCAGCCTGTGATGCCGACAACGGCTTTGTTAGCACAGCAACCTGCTTCTGATTCTAACCGAAGCATTTTGGATACCGTCAATTTGACGCAACAGTTGTCGCGCAAAAGCTATCGTCAAGAGTTGGATACTTATCAAGGCAAATTACATCGCTTAGCTTGGCTGGCTTCTAAAAAACATTGTTCCACGGTTATAGTCTTTGAAGGCTGGGATGCGGCCGGTAAAGGCGGTGCGATTCGGCGAATGACGCAAGCGATGGATGCCCGCTTGTATCAAGTCATTTCTAGCGCAGCACCGACAGATGAAGAACGAGCCCATCATTATCTGTGGCGATTTTGGCGACATATCCCGCGTGCCGGAAGAGTCACGATTTATGATCGCTCTTGGTATGGGCGCGTTTTGGTAGAGCGCGTTGAAGGCTTTGCCCAAGAGAAAGAATGGCAACGGGCTTATTTGGAAATCAATGAGTTTGAAGAACAACTGGTTAAACATGGCAGCCTAGTCATCAAATTTTGGATACATATCAGCAAAGATGAACAACTACGCCGTTTTCAAGAACGTGAACAGATTTCTTATAAAAAACATAAGATTACTGAAGAAGACTGGCGTAATCGTGAAAAATGGGATGATTATACCCTTGCGCTTAACGAGATGATTGCCCGCACCAGTACCCATTTTGCCCCTTGGACATTGGTAGCAGGAGATGATAAATATTTTGCTCGCGTACAGGTTATCAAAACCGTGTGTGAGCGTTTAGAAACCGTGTTAAACAACAAATAGGAAATCATTATGCAAGTCTTGATTGTACGTCATGCCCCGGCAGAAGATCGTGAAGCATTTGCCCGTAGTGGGCAATCGGATGAATTGCGGCCCTTGAGCAACAAAGGCAAAGCAAAAATGCTTTTAAATTCAAAAGGGTTACAAACCATTTTACCGACAATACACCGCTTTGCAGAAAGCCCATTAATCAGAGCAGAGCAGACAGCCGATTTGCTGGCATCAGCTTATCCGAATGCTATCCGAAAAACCTTACCGGCCTTAGCACCTGATGGTTCTGATTCAGAAGTCTTAAGTTATTTACAGCAACATGCCAACACCAGTAAGACGATTGCTTTAGTAGGACATGAACCGGATTTAGGGGAATTAGCGACTTGGTTACTCAGTGGAGAGGTTGAGAATTGGATGCCTTTAAAAAAAGGCGCTGCCTGTTTGTTAGAATTTCGGGATGACGTTGAAGCGGGGCAAGCAGAACTGTGTTGGATGCTGCGGCCTAAACAACTACGTCAATTAGCCATTTAGTTAAATATAGCGTTTTTCGATTTGCTTAAATACAGGGCAACCACAAGGGCTTGCCCCTACGAACTTACCACCTATCAGTTTCCAGTAGAGACGCGATGCTGAGCAAATTTACAATGCGTTAGATAAAATTGATAGGTGGTAAGCCCTACGAAAGATGTATTTCACGCAAAAATGCTATAAATCACAGGAGTCTCAAAGCAATGGAAAACAACCCTTATGCCCCGCCTTCAAGTGAAATCCCGACTGAAGAAGCGAAAAAAAGTTCAGTTGGCCGTTTTTTTCAAGTGCTGGCTGGTGTGTTATTGATCATTTTTTCGCTATTGATTTTAATCATTAGCATTGTGGGTGGTGTCGCTGCCATTAATAATTTGTTTTCTGATAGCATCCCAAATGGTATCGCACTCTCTCAGTTGTTGGGTGCTGCCCTTTTCCTCGTGTTAGGCATCTGGTTGATGAAAGTGGGCATTCGCCTTGTAAGCGGTAAGAAAAAGCCTGAAGGGGCCAACCGAAAACCGATCTGGGTTAAACTCTTTTTGATTTACGTTTCTATGGGTGCCATTGGAATCGTGTACTCTTACTTGATCATGTCTAGCGGTAGTTTGCCCATGACACCTGAACAAAGGGCTTATTTTGACAACCAGGGTATGCTAGATTACCTGTTGATTTTTTCAAGCACCCTACTCAATCTTGCAGCAGGCATTACCTTGTTCCGACTCAGAGCAATCGCGGTAAAATTATTGTTAATCACTTTAATCCTGAGCCCGATTTTAATGGTGTATACTTTTTTCATTTCTGGGTATAGCCCAGCCAGCCCCGCAGAACAAATTGTTTCGATAATCGGTTCGCTAGTCGGTATGGGCATATTGATTGCCATATTTGTATACAGCCTCAATCTCAAGAAACAAGGGAAATTGACTTGAGTTTTGATTAAAAACAACATTTTATGTAGGGGCGAACAGATGTGTTCGCCCTTTTGCCGTAATTATCTGAAAAGCTATACTGAGCGCGGTAATAAACTGAACTTTTTAATGAGGATGGTGGGTAACAAAAACACGTTACCCACCCTACAATTCCCTAAACTCATTTTAAAAAAAAGTTAACTTTATCACCTCGTTGAGTATATAGCATTACTACCCCATTTTTAAAACTGACAATAATTTGAGCCTTGATGCTTGACAAGATTATTTTATGGGTGTATCGTGCGCCCGCTAAATATATATTGCTACCAACACAGCTAGGACTAGGGTTTTAAAAATGTACAGCGTGTGAAAGCGAGTCACTTTGGCTGAAGTTCAGAACAAAGGGAACTGTGAGGGGGCAGTTCGGGTAACGGGTTGTTTTATCTTTTGGTTTTTAAAGTTGAGCATTCCCAAACCCGTCTGTTTAATATATATCATTTAGTGGGATTGACTATTTTATAACCTGTTGACAACCAGACATTACTGATAAATATGAAAGCAAAAATATCTGTTGTTGATCTTTTTTGTGGAATGGGGGGGTTTTCTTATGGCCTCTATAAATCAGGTTTAAAGATAGATGCGGGGGTTGATATTGATAATTCATGCCAATATGCTTTTGAAGCAAACTGTCAGTCCAAATTCCTTTGCGAAGATATTGCGAAATTAACCAAAGAGAAAATTAATGCACTCTATACAAAAAATGATGTCAAAGTGCTAGTTGGATGTGCCCCTTGCCAACCTTTTTCTTCATATACTTTTAAGGGTGATAAACAAAAGGATCGTCGTTGGCAATTGCTCTATGAGTTTTCAAGGATAATTAATGAAGTTAAACCTGATATCGTTTCAATGGAAAATGTTCCTCAGCTTTTAAATTTCAAAAAGGCCCCTGTTTTTATGGATTTTGTTAACAATCTTCAGAATCAGGGCTATTTTGTTTGGGAGAAAATCATTTATGCTCCCGACTATGGTATTCCCCAAAAAAGGAAAAGATTGGTATTATTAGCATCCAAATTTGGAAATATATCCTTACTGCCGCCAACTCATACACCAGAAAATTATTTAACGGTGAGAGATGCAATTGCTCAATTAGAGAAAATTAACTCTGGTGAATCATCTTCTAATGATTTTTTTCATAAAGCATCGAAATTATCTGATAAAAACTTACAAAGAATAAGACAATCCATACCAGGTGGTAGCTGGAAAAGGGATTGGGATGAGGATTTAAAACTAGCTTGTCACAAAAGCAGTAAGGGGCAAACCTACGTTAGCATTTATGGACGAATGAAATGGGATGAACCTTCACCGACAATGACAACTTTTTGTACGGGTATTGGTAACGGCAGATTTGGACATCCGGAACAAGATAGGGCTATTTCATTAAGAGAAGCGGCTTTATTGCAAAGTTTTCCAATGGACTACAAATTTGTAGAAAACCCTGAAGATTTCAGATTTGGAAATTTATCTAAACAAATTGGTAATGCTTTTCCTCCCAAACTGGGAGAAATAATCGGCCAAAGTATTATTAAACACCTTAAAGAAAACAATTATGGCAAAAAGTAAATTCTCGCCAAATGAGCTGGAACTGATTGAAAAACAGGTACGTGAGAACTCCAGATCTTATGATTATAGGACTAAGGATTATCCATTTGAAGTCATTTGTACCAAATTTGGAGATCAGGATAATCCAGAAGCAACATTGTATGTACCTGATTATCAAAGGGAATTTGTTTGGAAGCCTGATCAGCAGTCAAGATTTATTGAATCGGTATTATTAGGTGTACCATTAACACCATTCCTTGTTTCTGAGGATGGCAATAATAGACTCGAAATCATTGATGGTTCACAAAGGATTCGGACTTTATTAGCTTTCTACGAAAATCAATTAAAGCTGAGAAAACTCAAGATATTGAGTGAAATTGAGGCAGCTAAGTTTGAAGATTTACCACGAAGTCTGCAAAATTACATTAAAAATAGAGACTTCAGAATCATTGTGGTTAGTCATGCTGATCTCTCAATTAGACAAGATATATTTAGTAGAATCAATACGAGCAGCGAAGAATTAACCGATAGTGAAATGAGGAAAGGTTCCTATTCTGGTGCTTTTTATGATTTAGTCCTCGAATTAAAGGATCATGCTGAATTTAAAGCTATTTGTCCCGTTTCTGTAAATAAAAGAAAAAGAGGCGAATACGAAGAATTGATTTTAAGGTTCTTCGCTTATATTGACCGCTATCAAGAATTTAGACACGATGTTGCAATCTTCCTTAACGCATATCTTGACGATATGAATGAAACTGATTTTGATAGAGAATATTACTTAAACGCTTTTAGCAATATGGTGAATTTTATCAAAAACAATTTTCCAATCGGTTTTAGGAAAGAAGCAAAGTCCAATAGTACACCAAGAGTGAGGTTTGAAGCCATTGCTATTGGCGTTCATTTAGCATTACAGGAAAATCCTGATTTAATAATTCAAGATGTCAGTTGGCTTGATTCAGAAGAATTTTCTGACCAAACTACCTCAGATGGCAGTAACAACACAGGTAGGTTAAAAAATAGAGTGGAATTTGTAAGAGATTGCTTATTGGGTAAAATGAACAAAAGACAGTCTGCACTATGAATAAGACCAAACTTGATTTTGATAAAAGAAAGGATGAAGTTGAAAACTACTTCTCTTTTCTTTCCATTCTGGATGATGACGAAAACACACGCTTAAAGTACAAAAAAGAGGGTGATTTGGTTGAAGAAAAAATATCAGATCAACTTCAGAAAATACTCATAGCCAATGGTTTTTTATTACTCTATAATGTCATTGAGGCAACCGTTAGAAATTCCATTGTAGAGATTTATTATGCAATTGAAGACAACGGGATAAGTTTTGAACAGCTATCTGAGAATTTGAAAAAAATTTGGGTTGAACACAGTACCGATAATCTTAAAGATGGGAATTTTAAACCGGATACTTTACGTGACACTATATTAAAGATTACTGAATCAATTTTAACAAAAGAAACCATTTCTCTTTCTCAAGATAAATGAGATTTTTCTGGCAATCTTGATGCACAAAAAATAAGGGAACTTGCCACTAAATACGGTTTTGATATGCCTTCTAATGGCAGAAATTTGGTGACTATAAAAAATAAGCGAAATCACTTAGCTCATGGAGAGTTTACTTTTTCGGATATAGGTAAAGATTTTACAGTCGGAGAATTAGACCATTTTAAAGATGAAACACTGGTTTTTCTATCTGATGTGATTAATAAGATTGAAAAATTTATTATTGATAAACAGTATATACATGATTAAGAACTGAAATGACTGTACTCAATAAACATAACGCTATAGAAAATCAATATATTTAAAAATGTCTTTTGATAATGCCCATAAACCTTCTATTGAACTATCGATTGTCGTTCCTATGTACAATGAGACGGATAATTTAAGTCAATTTTTTTCCCGTCTCGAAACCGTTCTCAATCGTTTAAAGATTTCTTATGAAATAGTTTGTGTTAACGATGGGAGTACAGACAACACATTAGCACTGTTATTAGAACATAATAAACACAATCCTTTCATAAAAATTGTTGAACTTTCGCGTAATTTTGGTAAAGAAATTGCCTTAACCGCTGGTATTGAACATACCAGTGGCTCTGCGGTAATTCCCATTGATGCTGATCTTCAAGATCAGCCGGAATTAATTGGAGAACTTTTAGCCAAGTGGCGTGAAGGTTACGATATGGTTTACGCTACCCGTCGAATACGTCGAGGAGAAACTTTCATCAAACGATTTACGGCTAAATTATTCTACCGCGTTATTGACGCTATGAGCGAGATTGATATCCCTAAAAACACCGGTGATTTTCGTTTAATGGATAGAAGTGTCGTCAATGCACTTTCTCAATTACCAGAGCGTACCCGCTTTATGAAAGGACTCTTTTCGTGGCTTGGTTTCAAGCAAACAGCCATATATTATGATCGTGATCCACGACAAGCGGGAGAAAGCAAATGGAACTACTGGCGTTTGTGGAATTTTGCCATTGATGGTATTACCTCATTTAGTGCGCTACCCTTGAAACTGTGGAGCTATGTAGGTATATTTTTATCTTTTATGTCAATGCTTTATGCCGCGTTTTTGTTCGTGCGTACCCTGGTAATGGGGATAGAACTCCCAGGCTATGCCTCCATGATGGTCGTGATTTTATTCTTGGGAGGCATTCAATTGATCACGCTAGGCGTTATTGGTGAGTACTTAGGACGTATTTATACCGAAGTTAAAGGTCGTCCATTGTACTTGGTACGTCGTCTCTATGGTTTTTAAACTAAAGCAGTACCTTGGCATAAGTTATTTGGTGATTGAGTGGAATCTAAGGCTGAAGCCTTGGACTCCAAATACCGTAAAAATTTTGCTCTAGCACTTCCCACTTTGTACTCTACTCTATGCACACAAGTATCAGTGATATTTTTGAGGCAATTGATAGTGGTTTATTTTGTTAGCCTTCAATTTTTAATGGTTAAAATAATTAATCCAATCAATCATTTGCGATTTATGTGCATAGCTTTGTACCCCAGCTTTAAAAAATATTTCAATTGTGAATAGGTCTCAAATAAATGTTTAATAAAGTCATCGCATCTGATATTGAAGAAGCCTATCTTGAACAGACGGGAAATTTTGGTTTGCGTATAGAACAATGGCTTGAGAAGAGATGACATCATGGCTGGTTAGATGGTTTACTCTGGACGCAGTATTATATTGCACGGGCCTAATGGGTTGAGTACTTTATGAAAAGCAGGTGTCAAATGGACAATGTCCTTTGCCCCCCATCGTCAGTCTGGCATCTTTGGTTTCTTGAAGATGTTGCAATTCATGCAAAGTACGATTACGAACAACAATCTGAGTTGGCTACCTGTGTTAATACTAGTGCCGGATCGCTCCAATCTTGAGACCACTTAGCAAGCATCAAAAGGGGCAACCACAAGGGATTGCCCCTACGGGCAGATTGTAGGGGCAATCCCTTGTGGTTGCCCTTGTTTTCCAATGGTATTGAAACTGGAGCGATCCTGCACTAGTGATGCTGTTTTTCGTGGGGGCCTTTGTGTTGACTTGCATGAGCTCTTGTACAAGTGAACTTGGTACTCCAATGTTATTGTGCGACACTGTTAATTTTAAAAGTGACAATAATTTGAGCCTTGATGCTTGACAAGATTATTTTAAGGTGTATTATGCGCTCGCTGCATTGGAGTCGTTGAATGGGATGGTTTCATTGACTTGGTAATTGGTAATTGGTAATGACGTGAACTGGGTTATCAAAACCCGATGGGATGAAGATGGGTCATTGGTAATGACTCATTGGTATCACGAAATCACGAATGATCCATTTACCCATTTACCCAATCCCATTGAATGACTTCAGTGCTATCACGCGCACTAAACACTCAATACTAAAGGAGATTAATTACCATTATGAAGAAATTCTTCCCCGTACTCATAATGACTGCTGGGGCCTTATTGCTTACCGCTTGTGATGATGACGATGACGATGATGTCAGTACAATTTCATCTACATCCCCAACATGGACTGTTATGATTTATGGTCATGCTGATCATAATCTGACACCTAGTTTTTTACGTGATATGCTAGAAATGGGAGAATCAGGCGGTAGTGGAGAAGGCTTTAATGTCGTCGTACAAGCTGATTTTGATGCGTCTCGAATCAAGCAATTTGCTCAAGATGAAGAGTTCGTGAAAATCTGGGCAGACTTAGGATTAACCCTCACTACTGGAGAAGACATTCAACGTGGTCTGATGACAGCAGAGGGTTTGAAGTCTGTGGAAATAGTGCCTGAACAGAACTTGGATGATCCGGTTAATCTGACCGAATTTGTCGATTGGGGAGTCCAAAACTATCCAGCGGACAAATATGGACTCATTCTGTGGGATCACGGTGGTCAATGGCAAGGATTTGGTAGCGATGAGCAGGATGGTACGGTTACTCAACAACCCGTTCCAATGAAGACAGGCGACTTGTCGCAGGCTTTGAAAAATTCAAAGGTTAATCAGAAGTGGGCATTTATTTCCTTTGATACCTGCTTAATGGGTGGTGCAGAGGTTTTGGTTGATTTTGTTGACCTCACCAATGTTTTTATCGCTAATCCTGAGCTTGATTTTGGGGATGGTTGGGATTATAAGAGCAGCTTGAAATGGTTACGGGAACATCCAAACGCCAGTGCCTTGGATTTTGCCAAACAAGAGGCAGAACACTGGAGCGTTCATCACAAGTTAGAACAGGAGGATGATGCTGATGAGAATGAGGTTAGTTATAGCGACCAATTATTTGCGTCACACGTCATCTATGATCTCACTCACTATGGCGACTTTGAAAACAAGTTCGTCTCATTCACCGATCAATTAATCGAAGCGACTGATGAACAGGTGTTGTTTGCGACTGTGCGGCGAGATACCACGCAATATTCTTTTGATTCAATAGGTGGCGATCCCACTGAGTATATTGACTTAGGAGAATTTGCTAGCAAAGTGGCTGCTGAAACGGCACATTCTAATTTGCAAAGTGCCGCGCAAGAATTGAATACAGCGATCAAAGAGTTGGTCGTGGCCAAGAAATTGGGGGTTGGAAAGCTGAACACTTTGGGCCTTTCCGTTTGGTATCCGGTTGGCGGTGGATTAACCAGTGCGGAAAATCCACTGGACGGTTTCTTGGGAGTCGTCACCCAATTTTTAGACTACAACCGTTTAGCCCTATCCATAAAAGCTAACTGGGATGAATACCTTGCAAGTAGTGTTCAGTTGGGTATGCAGAATGCGGCTAAACCAAGCCTGATTCAAAATTCGGTTTCCAATAACGTTGCTCGTCTTGACTCGCCAGCAAGTATCGGTGTACAAACTGTCGCGGATAACATTTATAGCATCGACACTGCGGTACTTTCTCCCTCTGGCAATCCTGATGAGTATATCATAGTGGGACAGGCGGAAATCTTTAGGCCTCTATCTGGGGCTAATGTGTACGATGTGAAATGGGACAGTCGTCTTCCGCTCATACGAGATGAGAATGGAAATGAGGCCTATCTGGGTGGTTTTCTGTTTGAGCCGCCGAGTGATAATGTGTTGAGCCATGTCATGTTGAGTTTTGCTTATTATCTTGACCAGAAAGAAGGCGCTGATGATCAAAGTCAACCGGTAGTGCTTGTCACCCTACTCACTGATGATAATGGCGATGGAAAATTTGAAGGTGCCAAAATACTCAGTGCTTTGGTTTTTGATCTGAGTTCTTCAAGTGGAATCGCCCCGCGGGGGGTAAAACTTGATCCAAGTAACACACTCATTCCATTGATGCTCAAATTCACGGGTCAACCAACCGATGAGGACACTTGGGAACCAGACTTTTCCCCAGGGAACCCCCTTACTATACCCGATAATGGCCTTGAGGGATTGGTTGTGAGTTTACAATCTGTGCCAAATGGCAATTATATCTTGATAACACAAGCAGAAGATGTGTATGGCCAAGATAGTAACATACTTGCCAATGAGATTACTGTCGAGCAGTAGGGCAGACACGTCGGTATGCCCCTACAAACAGTGCAAAATGATGGTTCTGTAAGGGCGAACCTGCGTGTTCGCCCTTAATTATAATGGTTATATTTACGGTTCTGTAGGGGCGAACCTGCGTGTTCGCCCTGCATTGACGCGACAGGGTAGATACAACAAAATGAGACAACAAAATTTGTAATGGTTATATTGATAATAGAATTTGTATAATAGACAATATGAGTGATATGAAAAACAATGAAATCATTGAAGTAGATGCCGATACTGCCGATGAAGAAGGCAGCGGTGGTTTGTATCCTTATGATCCGACAAAAGAAGATATTGATATTCGGCAGGAACCACATACTGTTTTTGAATTAATACGAAAATATGATCAGGGTAGGCTGATTATTAATCCTGATTTTCAGCGCAATCTGGTTTGGAAACTCGATCAAAAAAGTAGGTTTATTGAATCGATCATTTTGAATTTCCCACTGCCGCCTTTTTATGTGAATCAAACACGGGAAGGCAAATATATTATTGTTGATGGATTACAACGGACTTCGACTTTGCATGAATTTGTCAATGATGAATTTAAGTTAACCGGCTTAGAAGCCTTAGCTAAACTGAATGGCTATTATTTTTCTGAACTGATAAAGCAAGCAGGTGATTACCAAACTCGAATTGAAGACAAAAAACTACTGCTTTATTTGATACGCCCCTCAGTTCCCCTTAAAGTCGTTTATGATATTTTTAATCGAATCAATACCAGTGGTACGATGCTTAACCGTCAAGAGGTTAGAAATTGCATTTTTATTGGTAAAGCCACGCAACTGCTCAAAGAATTATCCGAAGAAGACTATTTCAAAAAAGCAATTGATAACGGCATTTCACCTAAACGTATGAAAGATAGAGAAGCTGTTTTGCGCTATTTAGCCTTCCAAATTTTTGATTATGAAACAGACTATCATGGTGATATGAGTGATTTTGTCGAAGAAACCATGCGAACAATTAATTTGATGGCAGATGAAAAAATCGCTACCTTGAAATCAGATTTTGAACGAGTGATGACGCTAACGTTTGATTTTTTTGGCAAGCGTAATTTTCGTTTACCAACCGATCAAACAAGAGGCAGAATTAATCTTGCCGTTTTTGAATCGGTTTCTTATTTCTTTTCTATTAAGC
>Ga0180298_1000077_pt1 | contig 18709 bp, 20 predicted proteins | sample GuaBasSediGuay13_FD_121800 | JGI IMG/M metagenome (GOLD analysis project Ga0180298, IMG submission 121800) | Subseafloor sediment microbial communities from Guaymas Basin, Gulf of California, Mexico - Guay13, Core 4488-10 , 4-6 cm | ecosystem: Environmental > Aquatic > Marine > Hydrothermal...
CTCGCCCAAGCACTTACCCCACATAAACCAACCAACAGAAGAATGAACATAGCACACTGAATTGCACGCTCCGCTGCCAAGGCACTCTCATCTCACTCAAATTTGCCTCTAGATTTTAGCGGAGCATACTGTTAAAATTTTCGTTAAACTTATCCTATACTGTGCAGATAGATTCTTAAAGCCGATGATGTGATAAGAGCCATCGGACTTGTGAAGACTCTTAACACTGAGGCTTCAAAAGTTTATTCGACTGGAATTTCATATTCATGTTTTCTTGGTAGATGAACCTCCAAGATTCCTTTTTTAAAGCGAACCTCCATTTTGTCCATGTACGCGGGTACTGGAATGTGCGTGTGGCAGTAAAATGTTTGGAATTCACCGTCGTAGTGGGTTATGCCGAAATCGTCGAATCTCACTTTGCGTTTCATCTTAGCCTTTATTTCAAGTGTGCTTTTGTCTAGGGGCTTAACTTGGATTGTGTTTTCCTCAGCGTAGGGTAAATCAACGGTCACTATTACCTCGTCTGGGGTAACCATTACATCGCGAAGCGGTTCCATTGTACTGGCTCTTCTGTCCCAGCTTGGTTTCTCAATAATCGTTTCTCTAAACTTTTCAGCCCACTCTTCTAAGTTTTCAAAGTACTCATCAATTATGTCGAAGATTGAACGCCTTCTTTTTCTTACAGACATTTTGCTATGCCTCCTATGAAACATACAATGGAATATCGTATTCCTGCGTTTTCTTCATCTTCGAAAGCTCTTGCTGGGTTCTTCTCATAACATCTCTTGCTCTTAAACGGATTTCCTCACCTTTCTCTAAAAGCTTTGAAACATCCACCTTTATCCCTGTAACGTTAGCCAACTCCTTTAATATTTCTGCGGCTGCTTGGGGATCCGGATAGTTAAAGAAGCATTGTGCAAGCAGCGTGATGGCTGGTAAACCCATTTTGGCACAGTATTGCAACATTATGGCTTGGGGACCCACCATGTATCCTTCCTTTAGCACTGCTATGCCTTTATCCTGAACCGCTTTCAGCATTTCCGGAGTTGATGCGGCGGCAAACACCTTAAGTTGTTCAAGGTCTTGTCTGTTCTGAACGGGGATGCCGCTCATTGATATCATGACCTTAACGTTTTTGCTTTTACCCCAATCAATTAAAGCGTGCATCACGGGATAGATGACGTCTGCGGATATGGCTGTTTCAGAAACAGCCAGAAGAATACTATGGTTTCCAAAAATCCTTATCGGCGAATGCGGTAATCCTTCATGTAGGACAATAAGCGGTGGCAACAATTTTGAATCCAAATACGCCACTTCAGTTAGTCCAAGCTCGGAAATCATATGTGAAGCCGCTATGACTCCAACTAATCCAACGTCTGGAAAGCCGAAAAGCATGACGGCGCCCGGTGAAACCTCTTTCTTCTCTATGATTTTAACGCTTTCACTCAACGTTAAACCTTCCAAATACTGCTAGGCTGACACCGTGTAAAAAGTTTATGGAATGTTTCAGCTAACAACGTATTTAAAGGCGTGAAGGATTTTAAATCTGGAGAAAACCATGGCTCTAGAACGTTTAGGCTCCTCGCTTCATGCAGCGTTAAGGAAAATTTTCAGAGCTTCCATCGTTGATGAGGCTGCTGTTAAAGAGCTTGTACGCAACATACAACGTTCTCTGCTTCAAGCAGATGTGAACGTTAAACTTGTTCTTGACATTTCCAAAAGGATAGAGGAAAGAGCCCTAAAAGAGAAAATTCCACCTGGAATTTCAAGGCGTGAACACGTGATAAAAGTTGTTTATGAAGAATTAACACGTTTTCTCGGAGAAAAACTGGTTCCGATGAAAATTGAACCGGGGAAAAAGAAGATAATAATGCTCGTTGGAATTCAAGGATCTGGAAAAACAACGGCTGCAGCTAAACTTGCGAGATACTTCCAAAAGAGAGGTTTAAAACCTGCCTTGATATGTACAGACACCTACCGTCCCGGAGCATACGCACAGCTTCAGCAGTTAGCGAGCAAAATAAACGTTCCCTTATACGGAGAACCGAAGAAGAAAGATCCCGTTAAAATAGCTATTAACGGTTTAAAACAATTTAGCGATAAGGATGTGGTTATCATTGACACCGCTGGTCGCCACAAAGAAGAGCATGAACTAATCAAAGAGATGAAGGTGCTTGAAAAGAAAATCAAACCAAACGAGGTAATGCTAGTCATCGACGGCACAATCGGTCAGCAAGCAATGACTCAAGCGAAAGCCTTCAACGAAGCCACACCTATAGGTTCAATTTTAGTGACAAAGCTGGACGGTTCAGCGAGGGGAGGCGGCGCCCTCTCCGCGGTTGCAGCTACAGGAGCGCCTATAAAATTCATAGGCACCGGAGAAAAAATAGGTGATATAGAGCCTTTTATTCCGTCTCGTTTCGTCGGTAGACTTTTGGGCATGGGTGATCTGGAAACATTACTTGAAAAAGTGCGAGAAGCCGAAATAAAGGTTCCAGAGAAAAAGGCAAAGGCTATCCTGAGCGGAAAATTCACGTTAACAGACATGTACGAGCAGTTTGAAGCCATGAAAAGCATGGGACCTTTCAGAAAGCTTCTGAAGATGCTTCCAGGCATGCCGTATGATGTGCCGGAAGAAATGCTTGACATGGCTGAGGACCGTTTGGAAAAATGGCGTGTGATGATTCAGTCTATGACGCCTAAAGAGAAGGAAAACCCGAAAATTTTCAACGCTTCAAGGATAAGACGTGTAGCGAGAGGTTCAGGAACAAGTGAAAAAGAAGTTAAGGAGCTTCTTAAGCAATATTCAATGATGCGTCGAATGCTGAAAACTTTCCGAAGGAAAAAGAAGCTCCCGTTCTTTGGGAAAGGACTTCCAAAAGGGTTCAAGTGATTTTGCTAGTATAGAAGGATAAAAACATGGATGTTTTAGGGAAAGCTTTAGAGATGCTTGAAAGCTATCCGCTGTGCGATCACTGTCTAGGAAGGCAATTTGCACTGCTTGGGCACAGCTTAGAAAACGACGAAAGAGGCAAGGCTATAAAGACGGTTTTGACGCTTAAAGCTCATGCGCTTGCACTTTCAAGTAGTGAGGAAGGCGTGCGAGCCCTGAAAATTCTAGCAACAAATGGTTTTTCTGAAACAGCGAAAAAACTGTTGCACAAAATGAAAAAGCGGATTCCAAAAAAGAGTTTACCTGAAAAGTGCTTTTTATGTGAAAACAGATTTGAAACAATGGACACGTTGGTGGAAAAAGCTTGCAAGAAACTTGAAGACTACGAATATAGCAGCTTTTTAGTGGGTGTAAAGCTGCCTGTGGATGTGGAGGAACGGGAAGACGAGTTCAAGGCCAAGTTTGAGGTAAGTTATGGAGAAAACATGAGGAACGAGTTTGGGAGGGTTATAGGGAAAAAAATCGTTGAACGCACCGGGAAAAACGTGGAATACAAAAAGCCTGAAGTGGTTGTGCTCGTTAACCCTTTCACTGGAAGAATAAGCCTTCAGATAAATCCGCTTTACATCGCTGGGAGATACAGAAAACTTGTTAGGGGTATACCTCAATCAAAATGGTTGTGTCCGCACTGCCGTGGAAAAGGTTGCGAGAAATGCAACTGGACTGGAAAGTTATATCCAGAATCGGTGGAGGAACTGATTGAGAAACCTTTTTTGGACGCAACTATGGGTGCGAAAGCTTTGTTTCACGCTTCGGGAAGAGAAGATATAGACGCTCGAATGCTTGGAAACGGCAGGCCTTTCGTGATAGAAATTATCAAGCCTAAAAAGCGGTTCTTAGATCTGAAAGAAATTGAGGATGTGGTAAACGATTATGCAAAAGGCAAAGTTGAAGTTTCAGCTTTGGAATTCGCGGACAAAGACACTGTCAGAAAACTGAAAAAAGCAGAGTCTGCACAGAAAGAATACTCTGTTCTAATAGAGTTTGAAAGGGCAGTCACAGCCAGAGACTTGAGGTTATTAGAGGAAAAATTGACAAACTCTATAATAAAACAGAAAACCCCCCTACGTGTTCTGCATAGAAGAGCGAATCTAACACGAGAAAAGTACATATACGAGGTTAAGATAAAGAAATTGTCGCCTAAAAAGGCTGAAATGAGAATACGCTGCCAAGGAGGACTGTATGTTAAAGAATTGGTGACTGGGGATGAAGGAAGAACCACACCCAGCGTTTCGGAGATTCTGCAAAACAAAGCGAAGCCTATAAAACTTGATGTTTTAAACGTGTTTATGAAAAAGTAAAGGTGGGAAAATGAAAAAATCGAAAGGATACAGGACAAGAACACGGCGGCTCCTAAAGAAGAAGCCTCGCGAAAAGGGAAAGCTAAGAATGAGCAAACTGCTTCATCAGTATCAACATGGAAACCATGTGGTTGTTAAAATAGACCCGAGTGTCCATAAAGGGATGCCTCATAAACGGTATCATGGAAAGGTAGGCACAATAGTTGATAAGCGCGGTCGAAGCTATATCGTGAGTGTTAGGCAAGGAGACGCCGTTAAAGAAATAATTGTCAGACCGGAACACTTAGAACCCTACAAGGAATGATTTGAATGTCTGAAAAAAAAGAAACTGGGAAAAACCTCACAATTCCGGAGGTAAAAAAACTGCTTGAATCTTTAGGAGAAGAGAATCTGGATCAATTCCAAAGGCGGACACTTGATTACGCATCAAAATTTTCTAAAGTTGACGCTGAGGCAGCGGAAAAACTGGTGAAGAAACTCGTTGAGGAATTCGGTTTGGAGGAGGAAGAAGCTGTTCAAGTTGTTAACTGTATGCCTGCTAGTGTCGAAGAACTAAGGGTTTTCCTTGCAGGTGGTCGCAGAATTATTGAGACGTCAAAACTGGACGCCATAGTTAACCTTTTGAATGAACATCGGAAATTGAAATAAGCGATTTAACCACTAATTTTAAACAGTGAAGTTAAAGGGAATATTATGGAGAAGAGATACGAAGAGTACGCTTACGTCTTAGATTTTCTGCCTCACGGCCGCCCGGGGATACGACCTTCTGGGAGGGCTGGTTATAGAGCGGGAGCTTTGGTTCAACTTGTGGGTGAGGAGTTCTTTACGCTTTTAGAGGCTATTGCTAAAGAAGGCGTTGTGCTTAAGCCTCATGACCGTGTTTATGTTGGAAAGGAGGCGCGTAGGGAAATAACCTACATTATTGGACGGATAGGCTATGACGAGTTAACAGCAACCGCGAAGATGGAGCTTCCAGCCGTTATACGTAGAATCGTGGAGAACCGTGAAAAATGGTTTGTCAACTTCTTTAACACAGCACAAGCCGTAACGCCAAGAATGCATGCTTTAGAGTTGATTCCCGGGATTGGGAAAAAGTACATGTGGCAAGTCATCAACGAACGTGAGAGAAAACCATTTGAAAGCTTCGGGGATCTGCAGAAACGCACCGAGCTTCCCAACCCTGCTAAACTTATCACTAAGAGAATTTTAGAGGAATTGGCTGGTGAAAGCAAGTATCGACTGTTCATAAGGCCACGTTAAAATAAGAAAACACTTTGGTAACCGTTCATGAGTCTTCTGGAAAAAACGAAGCTTTTACTTCGACGCTACCGAATATTCCCGAAGAAATCTTTAGGACAAAATTTCATAGTGGATTCTTCAATCTTCAATGTGATAGCTGATTATGCGTCACTGAACCAAGCCGATGTGGTGTTAGATGTTGGTGCGGGTTTGGGTTTTCTGACACGTTTTTTGGCTGGTAGATGCAAAACCGTTCTGGCTGTTGAACTTGACGCTAGACTTGTTAGGGTTCTGTGCGAACAGTTAAAGAATTTATCCAACGTGAGAATAATCAAAGGAGACGTCCTTAAAACAGAGATTCCAAAGTTTAACAAAATTGTTTCTATTCCACCGTACCACATTTCTTCATCTCTTCTTCTTTGGCTCTTCAACAAAAGTTTTGACTGTGCCGTTCTGGTCTTTCAAAAAGAATTCGCTGAACGTCTCATAGCTCATGTTGGCAGTGAACACTATGGATGGCTAACGGTTGTTGCTTACTATCATGTTGAAGTTGAACTTTTAGATAATGTCCCAAGATGGATGTTTCACCCTCAGCCGGAAGTAGATTCGGTGATTGTGCGTTTAAAGCCGAAGAAACCTCCACCTTTCACTTTGAAAAGTAAAGAGTCTTTCAGAAGGCTCACCCGTGCACTATTCACCCATCGCAATAGGATAGTTAAAAATGCGGTCTTGTCTATCGTAAAAAGTATGCGTCTTTCTAACGTGGAAAAAATCGCTGAATTCCTTCCATTCCACGACAAACGAGTTAGAGAACTGGCACCAGAAGACTTTGGAGCTTTGGCAAATGCACTCACTGAGTAAAAAAGTGTTTTTTGCAAACTACACTTTTCATGTATCAGAAAGCGTTTACGAACCAGCAGAGGACTCCTTTCTCTTCGCTGAGAACCTGAAAGTGCCTGACGGCGCATCCATAGTTGACATGGGCACAGGATGCGGTATACTTGGCATAATCGCCGCGGAAAACGCTTCAAAAGTTGTTGCTGTGGACATAAACCCTCATGCTGTCCGGTGTGCAAAAAAGAATGCAAAACTGAACAATGTTGAAAACAAAATGTTTTTCCTGCGAGGAGACCTGTTTACACCTATAAAACCAGGAGAAAAATTTGACTTAATACTTTTTAATGCACCTTATCTACCCTCAGAACCTCTTGTAGGTAAATCATGGCTGGAACAAGCTTGGACTGGCGGAGTTAACGGCAGAGAACTCATCGACCGCTTCATAAACGAGGTTCCGCAATATTTAGAGAAGAACGGCTGTGCTCTTTTGATGCAGTCATCCCTCTCTAACGTGGACGAAACTTTAAGGAAGTTTGAGAAAAACGGGTTGAAAGCCGTTATTATTGCAAAGCAGGATGTACCGTTCTTTGAAACAATAGTTCTTGTGAAAGCCCAGAGTCAAACTTAGCTGCTCTCTCCAAAACACTTGAACAAATTCGCGAATCTTTCCACAAACACCGCATCTGCAAATTGCACTTTCTCCGCAATATTCACAACTCATAAAGGTTCCCTGCCCGCTCTCTTTTCTGAGTTTTTTAAAAAGCTATATAACACGAGAGTTCAGTATTGCTAAAAGTGTTTGGAGGAACTCTCACATGTGCGTCTTAGGTAAGGATAAACTCAAAGAACTTATTGAAAAATACAAGTGTATATACCCGTACGACTACAACCTTCTGGACGGAGACGGTTATGTTTTAACGGTCAAGGAAGAAACATCCCTCAACTATCTAGAACATAAAAACCTAATATCCTACGAAATAGTTTTCACTCCACCAAACTTCGTCGCACACCTGACAGCCAAAAGCAAGTATGGAAGAATGGGATTATCCTTCCTAAACGCGGCGAAGGTTCACAGCGGGTTCGTCGGAAGACTCGCCCTAGAACTCGTAAACTTGAGCAACGACCGCAGTCCAATAACCATTAAACGTGGAGACCCTTTCATGCATATAGAGTTCATAAGAAGAGAAGGCGCTCCCTCACCATACATGGGACAGTATCAATTCCAATATTTAACCGACGAAGAACTGCGGATGTACATTCCAATTCTGAAAAAGGTCTTTCCAAACTATGAGGAACTCGCCAAAACATGGTTCAAGAACAAACAGCCACCTTAAAATAAATCTGAATCTTTAAAACTTATCCAAAATTCATAACTTTAATCAAGAGCGCCCGTTAAGCAAATTGTTTAAATATTACAATCAGTGTATGCTGAAGGGGAACCAAGGATGCGAGCGCGTAATTACAGAACTGTCAAAGGACAGCCCTATGCAAGAAAAGATTTTGTTAAGGGCTTCCCACAGCCGAAAATAACCAAATTCACCATGGGAAACCCTAAAGCAAGATTCGAATACCAAGCTAAGCTTATAGCGTTAAAAAGGGCTCAGGTTCGACACAACGCCTTAGAAGCCGCACGCATAGCCACAAACCGTTATTTAATGAAAAAACTTTCTAAAGACTACTGTTTGCGCATTCATCCTTACCCGCACATAATCCTGAGAGAAAACAAAATGATTTTTGGCGCTCATGCAGACCGTCTTCAAGACGGTATGAGGCGGGCTTTTGGAAAACCCATTGGGACAGCTGCCCGTGTAAAATCCAAACAAACAATAATGGTGGCTCATGTGAACGCGGATGGTGTTGAAGTCGCAAAAGAAGCCCTAAAGCGTGGAGCCGCCAAGCTTCCCATTCCATGCAGAATAGTCATTGAAAAAGCACAGGTAGAAGAGGTGAAAGCATCATGACTGAAATGAGAAAAGATTTAGTGATATGGTTTGAAGACCTGAGAAGAACGGATGTACCTTCAGTGGGAGGCAAAAACGCAAACCTAGGTGAAATGATAAGCGCCGGAATTCCTGTTCCACCGGGCTTTGCGGTGACAGCTTATTCCTACAAGAAATTCATTGACGAAGCAGGTATAGCTGACAAAATCTATGAAATTCTAAGGGAAACAGTAGTCAACCCAAATGACCCTAAACAGTACGAGATAGCTTCTAAAAAAATTCGTGAACTCATTGAGTCAACACCCATACCCAAAGATATCGAAAACGCCATCAGACAAGCATATGAAGAACTCTGTAAAAGGTTAAACGCAAATGATGTTCTCGTTGCTATAAGGTCAAGCGCGACCGCCGAGGATCTGCCTGATGCGTCTTTTGCCGGACAACAAGAAACTTATTTGAACGTTAAAAGCGCCGATGAAGTTATAGCAAAAACTGTTAAGTGTTGGTCGAGTCTCTTCACACCGCGAGCAATATTTTACCGTGCTCAAAAAGGGTTTGCACACGAGAAGGTCTTCATAAGCGTTGGAATACAAAAAATGGTGAACTCCAAAGCGGCTGGTGTAATGTTTACGATAAACCCTGTGACCGGAGACCCTACAAAAATAGTTATTGAAGGCAACTATGGGTTAGGCGAATCCGTGGTTTCAGGCGCGGTTACACCAGATGATTACGTGGTAGATAAGAACACCTTAAAAATTATTGATAAGAAAATAGCCAAAAAGACTGTACAGTACGTTCGCGACCCAAACACGGGGGAGACCATACATACCGAAGTTCCACCTGAAAAACAAGAGCAACCATGCCTAACAGATGAAGAGATTCTTAAACTAGCAGAGCTTGGAAAACGCATCGAAGAGCATTACGGAAAACCACAGGACATTGAATGGGCAATAGATCGTGACTTACCGTTCCCAGAAAACGTTTTCATAGTACAGTCGAGACCAGAAACCGTCTGGAGCACAAAACTTGCCAAGCCAGAGAAGATAGAGGTTGAAACCACGAAAGCCCCACAAGAGCTAAAAGTCGTTGTCAAGGGCATAGCCGCTGGTAAAAGAGGATTTGGAGCCGGCGTGGCAAAAGTCGTCTTAAACCCTGAAGAAGCTGGCAAAGTGATGCAAAAAGGTGACGTATTAGTCACGGAGATGACGAATCCAGATTATGTACCCTTCATGAAGATTGCGGGAGCCATAGTCACAGATAAGGGTGGAGTAACATGCCACGCAGCCATAGTAAGCAGAGAACTAGGCATACCCTGTGTTGTGGGAACGGGAAACGCTACGGAGCTTATGGTCACCGGTAAAGAGTACACCGTGGATTCGAGGAGCGGAGTTGTCTATGAAGGTATACTGCCAACCCTAACAGAACAACTAACCTCTGCAGCTCAAGCGGCATCACCAACGGGTGCAGTGGCAGGCGGTTCCACGGTTCAAGCAGTTCCGGTTACCGCCACGAAAATCTACATGAACCTTGGCGTTCCGGAGAAAATCGAGGATTATAAGGACTTACCCTTTGAAGGAATAGGACTGATGCGTATAGAATTCATATTAGCCAGCTACATAGGTGAGCATCCACTTTATTTAATAGAGACTGGTCAATCTCAAAAGTTCGTGGACAAACTCGCAGACGGTATAGCAACAGTTGCACGGGCTATACAGCCAAGACCTGTTGTTGTGCGTTTCAGCGATTTCAAAACAAACGAGTACAGAGAACTCAAGGGCGGAGAGAAATACGAAATCGTGGAGGCTAACCCCATGTTGGGCTGGAGAGGATGCAGCCGTTACATAAGCAAATGGTACGAAAAAGCCTTCAGACTTGAATGTAAAGCGATCAAGAAATGCCGCGAGGAATGGGGTCTCAAAAACGTCTGGGTTATGCTTCCAGTTGTCCGCACAGTCTGGGAGGCTAAAAGATGCCTAGAAATCATGCGTGAAGAGGGATTAGAAAGATCAAGAGACTTCAAAGTCTGGTTTATGGCTGAAACACCATCCATAGCCATACTTGCAGATGAGTTCTCAAAGCTTTGCGACGGCTTCTCCATAGGCTCAAACGATATGACACAAGGAATCCTCATGATCGACAGAGACTCAGAACGCTTAGGGCAGATGGGATACTTCGACGAGAGAGATCCAGCTGTAAAAAGGATAATCGCTCACCTAATCAAAGTGGCTCATGAAAACGGATGCACAGTCTCAATATGCGGTGAAGGCCCATCAAACCTACCGGACTTCGCAGAATTCCTTGTGAGAGCAGGAATAGACAGCATCTCAGTGAACGCAGACGCCGTGATATCCACCAAGAAACACGTTGCAAGCATAGAGCAGAAGATGATTCTTGAAAAACTTGCGGAACTGCAGGAAAAAGTTTCCGGCCACACGGTCAAAAAACCAAAGCAAGACTGGGAATGGACTCCCAGATGGGAGCAGTAGAGTAGCATTTTTTTATTTTCCATCTACCATTTAATTATTAGTGTTCTCTTAGAAGCGTATATGTATGAAACAGTTTGATTTTGAAGAAGAGAGGGTAAAACAAGAAATAACAAAACTTGGTGCAAAACGGGTCTTAATTCAACTTCCTGAAGGCTTAAAACCGGAAGCAACACGCCTAGCAAGCATCGTGGAAAAAGCTGGAGCTTTACCAATAGTCTCCGCTGATCCCTGCTACGGAGCTTGCGACCTAGCGACGGCTGCAGCTCAAAGTCTAAACGCTGACCTAATAATCCATTACGGCCACGCAAAACTGCTAAAACACGAACATGTTCCAACGGTTTACGTCGAAGCCAGAGCAACCGTAAACGTGGACGCCGCCGTTGAAAAAGCTTTGCCGTTGCTGGAGAAATGGCGCAAAATAGGTTTAGCCACAACGGTTCAACATGTGCAAACTCTGGACGAGGTTCGAGAGTTTTTACTTAGAGCCGGAAAAACCGTGATCATAGGCGACGCTGGACGCATGAATTATCCAGGACAAGTCATCGGATGCGACTACAGCAACGCCAAATCAATAGCAAAAGAGATTGAAGCCTTCCTGTTCATAGGGGGTGGAAAGTTCCACGCCTTAGGTGTGGCGTTGTCAACGTCGAAACCAACTATAATCGCTGACCCATACGAAAAAAGAGCGTACTCAATCAATGAAGAGGCTCGAAAAGTTCTCAAACAACGATGGGCAAGCATAGAAGAAGCAAAGAAAGCAAAAATATTCGCGGTTCTGGTTGGGTTAAAAATCGGGCAGAAGAGGCTGGAGGCCGCCTTAACCATAAAAGAGAAACTTGAGAAAACAGGGAAAAAAACATACATTTTCGCTATCAGAGAGATAACTCCGGAAATCTTAATGGAATTTCCAAAGGTGGACACTTATGTGAACACTGCATGTCCGAGAGTATCCTTAGATGATGCTTCAAAGTTTCAAAAGCCAGTGCTTACAATTAATGAGGCGAGAGTGCTTGTCGGTGAAGTATCCTGGGAGGAGCTATGCAGAAAAGGCTTGTTCGAAAGTTAGAGTTAGATATGCTTCTCTCACAAGTCAAGCCACATCCACATCCCAAACCAAACCTAGAACAATACACAATACCCGCAAGTGTTGCCGCAAACATACTATATATTGCAGCTTACACATACAATGACATCATAAACAAAAATGTTCTAGACTTGGGCTGTGGCACAGGAAGACTCGCTATCGGAGCGGCTTTTCTTGGAGCAAAACAAGTTGTAGGCGTAGACATAGACAAAACCGCTGTGAAACTAGCCTTCAAAAACTCCGTGGAAAACGAGTTGAAGGACAAATTGCAATGGGTTGCCGCAGATATAAATGCCATAAGAGGAAAATTCGACACAGTTCTACAGAACCCTCCATTCGGAGTGCAAAAACGCAGCGCTGACCGCGCCTTTCTTAAAAAAGTTATGGAACTAGGTAACAAAGTTTATTCACTGCACAAAAGCCTACATAAAAGCAAAAGCTTCATCCGAAAATTAAAATCAGCTAACGCCATACCCGTTTCACCTTCTCCCTTCCTCAAGAAATTTATCAAAGACCATGGTGGAGAAATTAAAGCTGTTTACGCCATGCTGATGACAATTCCACACATGTTTCCCTTTCACACAAAAAAGACGCATGAATTCGTAGCGGACTTATACATTATAAAAACGATGAGATAAAAGTATGCAAAACACTTTCCGTGAGATAAAATGCGAGGAATTTTCAACCAAAATATCCAAATCCCAATCACTAGAAAATGTTGCGGAGCTTCGTAAACCATGAAAGATTTTGGAAATGCATCGAAGTAAGTTTCCAGCCAGCAAAAGGTTTATTGAGAAGCACGCAAAAGGGTGAGATACAAACATACTTAGATAGTAAAGTGAACCTGCATGAATTCCCAGTTATCTAAACAGAAAAGCGGTCAACTAGTACTGCCAGGTGAACGCTTAGGCGTAATCGAGGAGTTTATCCCGAACACTGGAACCTACGTAAAAGATGGAGTAATATATTCAAAAGTTGTTGGGTGCGCCTTGCTTGATTTTTTGAATAAACGCGCTTCAGTTTATCCATTGATCCAAGGACCTAAAATTCCAAGAGTTGGAAGCATAGTTTTAGGACAAGTTTCAAATGTGCAAACCCAAAACACCGTCGTGCGAATTTATAAAATAGGCAAAAAGCAGCTTTCAGGGTTCTTCACAGGTATTTTACACATTTCAGATGTGCGGTTAAGATATGTTGAATCAATGTTTAATGTCTGTAAACCGGGCGACATCATACGCGCGAAGGTGATAAGCGAAACAAACAATACATACCATTTATCAACAAAAGATAAAAACCTAGGCGTAGTCTACGCGTTTTGCTCACAATGCGGCTATATGTTGCAACCTAAAAGACAAATTATGCGCTGTCCAAGGTGTGGGAAAACCGAAAAGCGTAAAATAGCATTAGACTACGGAAAAGGAATAGTGTAGGAGAAACCAATCAATGAAAGTTAAAATCTTAAAGAAAACACCAAACGAACTCAAAATTAAAGTCGAAGATATCGGACATACACTCTGTAATCTGCTGCAAAAAAGACTTTTAGAAGATGAAAACGTGGATTTAGCCGGTTACGACATACCACATCCCCTAGCATCAAACGCGATAATATACATTCGCACAAAAAACAAAGTGAAACCCGAAGAGGCTCTTAAAAAAGCTGTAAAAAGAACGCTTAAAATGAACAAAGAGTTTGGTCAAAAGCTACAAAAAGCCCTTAAAACCTAACTCTGCTTTTTATCGTTAAAAGAAGCTGACTGAAAGCCTCAACATCATCTTCAGTTTTACCCAGCAACCTAACACTTTCCTCAAGAGTGACCAAACCGTTAAGCCACCCGTAAACAATCAACGCTTCCGCCGCATCCGCCAACACATGACGATTCATCCTGGACGGTAAATACTCCCTTAACCCAGCTTTTTTAAGCGCTTCAGCAAGCACGCGCCCCTTCACCCTAGCACCAGAAGGCTGCTTATTCCTATTCGATAAAACCAACGAATAAGCAAAATTTACATATGCGTCGCCAAGAGCTGCCAGCTTATGATCCATTAGCACATCGGTTAGATTTTTATAAGTTCGCAGAAAACGAATATCTTTTTTCAAGTTTGCTCCTTCTAAATTTCAACCCTTTCAGCTAAACGGCGTTTAACTAGGATTTTAGCATTTTCACTAGGTAAAGGTGCCACATCTTCAGCATTAAAAGGTCCATAGGTTTTCATATCTACACCAACGATAGCTGGGACTTTTTTTAAAAAACGTAAAACAACTCTCTTATGTTTTTTTATATCTTTTCTTGAGATGTGACCTCGAAGAATATCTTTAACAAAGGCCTTACGCGCTTCTGTAAAAGATGAACTTCCCGTATAAATTTCCTTTTCTTCAGTTGTCAGAACGTTAAACGGAATTTTTTCACCGTCAGCTAACTTTCTAACTATTTTTTCGTGTCGAACTTGAATAAGTTCCTGAATCATATGTTTAACATTTTTCACCTCGTTTTTAAGAAGTCGTGCCTTTATCGTATGCTTATCAAGCATTCGCCCTTCTTCCTTAAGTCTTTTTAAATAATCGGCAATTCTAGAGTAGAAATCGGGAGGAAGATCTTCAATCTCTGCGTTTTCAACCTCTTTTTTCCATTTTCCATATAGCTCATCATACAATTTCATCCACTACCTCTGCTCTGTCCTTACAAACAAGTAATAGGGCTGCAGCTGTGGGTAACTCAATCTTGTCTTCTTTATATGGCCCAAACTCTTCATCACCAATTCTGAATTTTGGCGCGTCATAAACAAAAACTGTTACTGTTCCTTTTTTAAAGGCTACTGCACTCTTGAAGGGGTCAAAATCTTCTATGGATGATATTGGAAACTCAACTTTTTTAAAACCAGTCTTGCCGTGCAACGTTCCAACCAACCGTATTAAACGATGAGTATCCGTAGTAACAACCGTATCGATTTTTGCCGATTGAAGTTTTGCACTATAATCCGCTATTCTCCTCCAGCTTTTAAAACCAACACCCTTAACAACGTTCCAAGGTCCAGAATTCCCAAAACTTTCCAAAATCCTGTCCTTATTCTCTAATATTCTTCTTACGACATTCTTCTTCAAACCTACTTTCCTAAAATCTTCTTCTCTAGCATTAAAGACAAAATTATATATTCCTCTCGCAATTCTTCTACACCAACCAAAATCGTTCAAACACGGGCTTTTTAACATATGCGTCTTTCTCCAGTTTTTGGAGCCTAAACCGTGAAAGGCTATGTCAATCCCTAAACCGCAAATATAATCAACAATCTCTTTACGTGCCGCAGCGTCAAGCGTCTTAACAGCTTCACTTTCAACTTGAACGTGGTAACCGCGGTGTCCCGAAAAAAACACATGTACTTCACCTTTGGAAAAACCAAAATCACGCATTAATAAATCCAAAAGCTTAACAGTTTCACCCTTAGCAGAATCCAAACAAATCTCACAAGGCCATGTCTTCACAGTAAACTTCTCACTACCACAAACAGGACACCGCTTAGGCACAACTCCTTTCCCGCTGAAACCACAATTACCACAAATCCAAGTGTCATGAATTTTATTACAAGGCGTAGAAATATGGTCAGCATCGATATCAAAAATTAGATCTGCACCCAACCACCCTTTCCTATCCATCTCCGCTTCCGGGTCTTCATAATAAGCACATGAACAATAAGCATCCGAAGGAACAGTACTCTGCAGAAACTCCTTCAATTCGTCATCATTTTTAAAGCTTTTATGTCGAAGCATCCACCCCTCAAACAAAGCAAAACCAAACTCTCGCTTATAAATTTCAGAAATAGAACTGTTTGAAATATACTTCTCCAGATAGTAGTGGCTGAACATTTTCTGTGCAAAATTAACCGATTTCAAATTCATCAGCCCTTTTTATCTTAGATGGAAGAGAAAAACATTTCGTAACTTTCCGTTTTCTTCCTGAATGCTATTATACCTTTTTACCCTTCCTAATAGTGAATATCTTCTTCACGTATAACCTTATCCTTTCTGCAAGTGTAAATCTCTCAACGACTATTATTAACAAGATATAAGCAAATATCCAGAAGAAAAAGTATAACTCTCCTGTAGTTCTATGGAAAAATTCTGCGGCAGATATTCCATCATTCTTAAGTATAATAAAATAAGACGCTATCCTTAAAATATTAACAAAGTACGTGCCTACAACTCCTATAATAAAATAAATGAGTTTACGGAAGTTCGAGATACTTGATTTTTTAAATAGCAATGAAATAATTATTAGATACAAAAATAAACTGTGGACTCCTGCACAAGGCCAAGCGATACCAATGCGGTAAACTCCGTTAAGCGTTATAATAGGCATCGCTTTAGGACCAGGAATATACCGGAAAACAAAACTGTAACCCATACTATCTAAGAGTGCAGCTGCACATGCAGCAGTGGGGAGCGCCAACAATTCTAAAGGTTTAAGCGTCCCCTCCGGATAGAAAGTGTCAAGCGTATAGAAAATACTTACCCCTATAAGAAGACTTAGAGAAACAGAGAAAAATTTTAGCCCGTTTTTCCCGTAAGCCAAAACAATACCGATTAGAAAAGGAAAAGTGAAAACTGAATATTCAAAGCTGAGGACCCAATGTTTAACTAAGCGAAGTCCGGAGAATCCCAAACCTCTGCCTAGATCTAGAACAAACTGGTCGAAGCCCCAAAAATTAACGCTTAAGACATAGAATAACGGAGTGAACACTGCAATAATGGAGAATAAGATTCGCGAATAATTTTCTGGTTTTGCTTTAACTATCTCTTCCCAGTTTATTATGGACTCTAGGAAAAGAAGCCATAGAAAAAAGATATAAAACATTCTTCCCTTCCAAGTATTTAAAAAGTAAAAAAGTTTATTGAATTCTGCGTTACTTTCAATGTTTAAATAATCCAGCACCATCAGCGATGCTATCGGTAAAGCAATGCATAATAATAAGAGAACATGGAACCAGTATTTTTTATTTAAAAATTTATCATTGTTTCCTTTCAGAATCATCTATTCACCTTTTGATGCGAAAAATACAAATCTTGTATCATATAAAATTTAGGTGTGCTTCCCTAATTTTAAAACACGTTTTATCAATAGCAATTATGATCACCGTTTGCATAGAGATTGTTATAACTAATGGTATAACAATAAATAATGACGGTAAACTCGCGAAGTATATAACAATAACCTGAAGAAACAGAAAAACCGTTAGACCTAGATAAAGCAAAAATAACTCCAATCGGCGAAGGTTTAAAAATTTTTTAAATCTTACGCTGAGTTTCTCGTAAATTCTTGGGCAAGTTAATTTCAGAAAAATGCTAACTGCAACTGAGAAGAGAATTCCACCAAACACGCACTCTAACTGAGTAGAAACTGTATGAATAATCAGAATATCGTATGGTGTTGAGAAACCAATAATAAAATAAGATAAGTTAAGATACGGAAAAAGAAATAGCGACAATACTGCTAATGGAATGACGTCAATTTGATGAAACAGAAAATAAGCAAATATTAACGACGGCAGAAGCCATAGAGCACATTGAGGAGTGAGTTGAGGATAAGTTAAGTAGAATAATAACAAAACTACAATTGTAAAATTGTTGAAAACTTTGAATCTATCTATTTTTGTGAGATTGGTTTTTCTTAAGTAGACAAAAAATATGATTAACACTATTGTGTATAACAGGCTAAATATGTAAACAAACAAGTTTGGAAAAGGATGAATATAGTCTAACTTTTCGAAGATTCTCCATATAGTTGGTCCAAAAAATGTAGTTACACTTTCATAACTCTCTCCCCCGCTGCCTACTTTCAACCTAAAACTTAAAACTTGTTCTAAATAGGCTGTATCACCATGAAGTAAATGTGGAATAATTAGGGTGGAGGCAAAGATTCCGAAGCCGATTGTGAATATTAGTAGCGAAGTGAATATTTTTCTCACATTTTTCCTTTTTGCTTCTCGAAAATAAATAACTGATAGGAAGGGGATAAACATTAAACTATACCATTTGACACCTAAACCCCATATAGCTGAACTTATAAAAAACCTTTTGTTTAAGAAAAAGTATAGTCCAAGAAGTGTGAAGGCTACTGCTAATGAATCAAACATTCCCCAAATTGACGATATAAAAATGCTAAAAGGATTAAAAATGTAGGCTGCTGCAGCCATTCTGGAACTTCTTTCATCTAAGTTTTGTTTTTTGCTAATCTTATAGATAAGATAAGAAGATAAAATATCTGATAGAATTAATGGAAGCTTTATGAAGAAAACTTCAACTGACAATATTGGTTGGTAATAGACTCTAAAATCCGGAAAACCTAGCGTTCTTAAGAATGCGTAGGGTGCGTAAAAACTGATGAGTATAAAGAACCAAGTGGGTGGGGATGTCCAAGAAGAAAACAAAGTGAGTTTCCCTTCTTCGTAGTAGGTTCTAACCGCATGTTTACATCCAAGCACATCATAGTTATGAGAAGTAAATGGTGCTATTGCAGCGCGTAATAGAAAACCACTGATTAAAATAACGTATAATGCTGTTCTTCTCCTCTTTTTTAGGAATATAACCGGGAGAAAAAAGAGAATTAATAGGGCATAAATACTTAAAAGAATAAAAAAAGGATCCAGCGGCAAAGCTTGTGGTGGCATTCGCCCTTCTTCTTCTTTAATAAAAGCTAAGTTATCTATTTCCATACATTCGATAAGATTTTCACGCGTAGGTCTGCCGGAGTCATCGGTCACAAAAATTTTCATTCGATCAGGGAGAATACTTTCGTTCCGATCAATGTCACGCATGTACGTTTGGAAATTTGTTATAATCAATTTTTTTGGGGCGTATAAAACTCGTTTCTCTGAAA
>Ga0180298_1000078_pt1 | contig 18691 bp, 14 predicted proteins | sample GuaBasSediGuay13_FD_121800 | JGI IMG/M metagenome (GOLD analysis project Ga0180298, IMG submission 121800) | Subseafloor sediment microbial communities from Guaymas Basin, Gulf of California, Mexico - Guay13, Core 4488-10 , 4-6 cm | ecosystem: Environmental > Aquatic > Marine > Hydrothermal...
CCTCAATTCCACTCTTTAAAGTTAACTTGCCTCTATTGTCAATAACTAGCACAGGAAGTTTGTAAAGAACATTTCCGTTGCCATCCTTCACAATGCTAAAGAACAAATAATCCCTCTTCTTCCTCCCGTCGTTTGATTGAAGGATAATCCTCGGGGGTATTCCAGTTGACTCTCTCACAATTCCATGTAACTGTGTCTGAAGCGACCGCGAATCAAGGATGGCCAAAATCTCTCTTCCATATTCTTCGAGTAGATTTTCAACATTCTGTTTATTTAGCCATCTTTCACTCATTAGGACCTTTAAAAGTTCATTTTTAATCTCCTCTGCCTTCATGACAGGCAAAACCATGTTCCGCTCTAGCTCTCTTGCCAAAGCACTAATGGTTCTAATTATTGTAGTGACATAGCTCCTCAATTGGCCTTTCAACGATGCCAGTACTAACTCATATTCAGATATTTTCTCCTTTCCTCCAATATCTAAATAGGCATAATTACCAAGCTCCCACAAATTGTCAGCACTCGCAACGTAGACTTCCTTTCCTAACAGAGGTTTCGCACTCCTAGTATCTTTAGCAATATGCATAATTTTATCATAGAGATTATAAAGCACGTCTAAATCCATATCGTTTGCAAGAAACACAGTATAGGCAACAGTATCCTTTTCCTGCCCCAAACGCCAAATTCTTCCAATCCTTTGCTCAAGCTTTACTGGACTCCAAGGAGCCTCATAATTTATCAAAACACTTGCAACTTGAAGGTTTAACCCCTCACTGGCGACATCAGTAGAAAGCAAAACCCTTGCATCTCTCTCGAACCTTCTGTTTATTTCTTCAATATCTCCACGATTTTTACCAGAGAGAGTGAGAACTTCTCTTTCGGATAAAGAAACGCCTTGCTTTTCAAGATATTTTAACAAGTTCGCTCCTAAATATTCGAGAGTATCCACATACTCGGTAAAGATCACTATCTTCTCTCCCTTCCTCAAATGTTCGGCAACTATTCTTGCCACAGCCTCCAACTTGCAATCCTTTTGAACGGCCTTCCAAGCCAACTGGAGGACTTCCTGGAGTGCTTTCTTCTGTCCCTCGCTGAGTGCTCCAGAATATTTTTCGAGAATGGAATAGACAATATCATCAAGTTCCTCTTCATAATCTCCAAGTTCAACCTCATCAAAACTCATTGCAAAAAGCCTGTTTAGATCCTTGACGACGTTCTCATGGGAAAAATTTTTGGAAACGGTTGCTGTTCCCGCAATCTTGGTCAATGTTTTAATAGCAGCTTGAATGCCGGAGGAAGCCCTTTTCCTCAACAAAACAGCAAGCAAAGCTTGTGGAGAATACTTTTCAGAGCCCTCTATCATTTTGTGCAAAGTGCTCTCTAACCTGTCAAAAAACTCCCTCTCTTCCTCAGTAATATCCACTACAAGAGCTTTAAACTCACACCCTTTGAAAATCGTCTCCCCTTCGAGCTCATTGACAATTCTTTTTGTTCTTCTAAAAACAATCGTGTCGTGAGTCTTCCTATAAAATCCTGGTTTGTCTAACTTTCTAAAGTCAGATGTCAAGGTTGGGTCCACCAACCTCAACCTTGTGAGGTAGTCTTTGGAGTCTCCCCTGTGGGGGGTTGCAGAAAGGAGGAGTAAATGTTCAACTCTTCTTGCCAGCTCTTCTAATAGGGAATACCTTTGAGTGCCTAGAGTGATATTATGAGCCTCATCAACAATTGCCAAATCCCAATTCACTTTGAGAATTTCTTCCATATGTTCACTCCTTTTGGCGAGATCAATGGAGACAATGGTATATCCTTCAGTGGATATGCGGAGCTTTCTCTTTAGATCACTACCGCTCTTTATTACTCTTGGTCTCCCACCAACTCTTTTAATCTCCGATACCCACTGACCTTGTAATATCTTTGGGACAAGAACAAGAATTCGCTTTATTTCTCCATTTAACTCAAGGTACCTTGCAATAGCAAGAGCCTCGATAGTCTTTCCCAGCCCAATCTCGTCTGCAATCAGGAACCGCACTGGTCTCGTAATCATTGCATGATAAAGCAAGTGAACTTGATGAAGAAACGGTTTTATTTCTCTCCCACTAGGGGCCTTCAATGAGTAAAATAAAAGTGGAGGATTTCCAAGGAGTATTTCCCTTGTGAGAGCTCTTTTTATAGCAGAACCCTCCTCTACCATACATCCTCAACCTCCAAGAACAATCTTGCCAAATGCATTAATTTCCGCCTATCCTTGTACTTCCAGTACGCTTTTTTGAAAGTTGATCCCCAATAACGAAGTGATATTGGCTCCATATTCAACACATGATCTTCCAATCGTGCCCACTGGTTTGGATTCCTCAAAACCTGCATCACCATTGCATATACGAATAGTCTCAGATATGCATAGTCATCACTAGAAGTTAGTGTGATTCGTTTCTTTCCTCTCACCTCAAAGCCAAGGTGCTTTGCAAAATCAAGAAATTCAGGAAGAAAAACTCTAGCCTTTCCTTCGGTCTTTCCTTTTAGATATTCAATGCCCTTTGAAGATTCCACAGGTAGAATCGGGATAAACTCTGCAATTTTGTGTGTTCTTTTTACTGGCACTTTTACTGGCTTTGCGTACTTGAGTTTTACAAGGTATTGTGCAATTTTCTCCTCCATTTTCACTCCCTCTCTTTGAGTCTAAAGATAACTTTTTTATTCAGTGGTCTCAATGCCTGAATCCATAAATCATCAATAATTACCTCTTCATCTACAACAATGTTCATATTGAAAGAGACCTCAAATTCAAGAAGAGTTTTAAAGTCTATTACTGGTTTAATGAACTCCCTCAACAGTTCGAGGTCGAATTCTTTGAAAGTTACATGATAATACGGTTCCTCAATAGTCAAATTCCCAATGCCATATCCCTTTAATCTCTCTGGAATTATCTCAAAGTCATGCAACTCTTTTATCCCTTTTATTTCAAGTAGTTGGTAACCTTTGTGCTTTTCTTCCAGTTCTGATACTTCGATAATACCGGTTTTTGGAACAAGGGTTACGGACTTCTTCTTGATATTTCCATCAGTGCGAGCAGTAATAATGTACTCTCTCTTTTCTTTTGGAATCTCTAGTATCCAGACAGTCGAGAATGGTACTGTACCTCCCGTTGATTCTAGTTCCCCAGCACTAACCTCAAGTTCAACTTCAAAACTTTCTCCCTTTAGAGGAGTTAATGACACTTGGATCTCTACAATCTCACCGGGCCCCCCTTCAACGTATTGTGGGCGGACATCTAACGAGAATTCCCTTGGTTTTTCAATTATAATCTCCTCATATCTCCTAACGATATAACCAAGTAACACTGTCTCATAATACTCATCTTTTACTTTATACTCTCCATTAACTTTCTCTACCAAGTCTCTGAGGTGTATTTCTCCGGAAGATGGTGTCGGATAAACTTCAAACCAAATACGAATAATTTTGTTATCTTTTACTTCTTCCTTTTCTTCCTCTAACAGTTGATTAATTAGCTCATTGAGTGCCTTTTTAGCAGGTATAATTAAATCCCCAGTCTTTACAGTATCAAGATGATACCCAGACTCTTCATGAGAAGGTAGTTGATCCCTATAGACTTGCTTGAGGAGAACTCTGTGGTCCCTCTTTATACCAATTCTCAAATCCCTGACTCCTTCTTTAATTACCTCCTTTAACAGATTGTCCTCAATCATTGGAAGTCTTGTATTGGAGCGTATTAACCTCCTCAACTCTCCGAACGAGATTGTGATCTTTTCTAAATTCTTGTTCGCCTTCTCTTTGAGATATCTCACAAATCCTTCAAAGCCGAGTTCTGCTGCAATCTTTCCATGAGAAACAAGAGCATCATAGACATTTTGAACTATTGATTTAGAGGTGGGGGTTGCTGGAACAATTGTAACATCATCATCTTGTGGATATGCAACATTTCTAAATGCTGCAATTACTTGTTCTTCAAGCTGTCCAAGATTTTGATCCAAGATATGTTTTACCATACTTGATTGAATCTCAACGACTTCATCTCCATAACTCTGATACTTCGCTTTTATATCTCCTTTTACTTCATCACAAGCCATTATCCTTGCTACTATCTCAAGGAGCGGATCCAAGCTACCATTCTGCAAATAGCATACAGCTACAGTATTCCTGTATGTTCTGGTGCCTGTTCCATAGGTGTAAATAATTCTCCATAACAAGTCTTCACTGATTTCTCTCTCTTCTCTCACGAGAATCTGAAGCTTGTAGTCTTCATTATCTTGAAACTCTTGCGGGCCTCTGGTGATGAGTATATTATTCTCATTGAAAAATGGAATCTTGTGATCCGACTTTTTTTTCTTTCCAACAGTCCCCTTGAAGACCATCCTACTGATATAATCTTCCAATTTTCTGTGAACTTCTCCAAGGCGAGAGGACAATATTTCGTCCTTCTTTGCTTCTATCATCTGGGAAACATTTGCCACACGCCAGAACCAGAATATCTCGTCCTTTATATTCAAGTAGATAAATGCAACTACTTTCTTCAATTCATCCATGGTGTCTACTATGTCTGTTGCAAGCCATCCCTTTGCTTCAAATAGATTGTGTTCATATATCGCTCTGGCAATCCGATCTTTATTGGGGAAGTCAGGCAATGGAGTCGGGTGATCATACGGATATGTTTTGAGGAATATGTACGTAACAACAATCTTTGTTAACTCTGGATTCGAGAACTTTCTAAACTTGCTATCATTTAGGTCGATATCTAGGACGGTAGCGTAATCTCCAAAAACAGGATTTTTCCCAAAGAGCAATCCCTTGATTCTCTCATTTGTAGGATCTACATGGAAAGGCATTATCAATGATGGTGCAAAACCACTTTCTTCAAACTCTCTCACAAGCTTTCTGACTACTATCCTTGTGATCCTCACCATATCTCTTGTCTTCTGCAGATTACCTCTTTCCACAACCGTTCTCAAGGTTGTAATGTACTCTGGATGGAAAGGGTATATCCTTGAAAGCTCTTCAAGTAACTGCGGAGCCCTTCCAAATACTTCAACATTGGAATATGCATCCCGATACATCGAAACAATTCTTTCTTTTCCTTCAATCTTCCTAAAAATTCTCTTTTTGAGAATCTCAACTATTTCTCCTCCAATTGCTCCCTCTGTTCTCAGAGGGGAATACAGTTCCGCACCACCAACTCTTGTCACTGCCTGCCAAATCGCTAAAACAACATCCTTGTTGTACTCCTTCTCAACCTGTTCTATTCCTCCCTTCTTTTCCATGGGGAGAGTCATGACCATTGCACTGTCCGTACCAATCAGGGCAGTGCCAATTGCATCAAAGAACTTCGCGACATTCCCCGCATATCTCCTGTCGTCTTCATCCCTACTGTTGTAGAGATTATCAAAGTAATGAACAATCTCATCAACTAGAAGGAGAACTTTCTGTCCTTCAAAGAGCTTCCTAATTGTTGGAACAGCGGGTACAGTATAGTTTCTATCGTCATTTTCCACCAAATAGTACTTTCCGAGAGCATGTCCCATGTAGCCCCATACCGTCCTCACTTTATATGCTCCAAAATCAAGAGGTTTACTTGGTTGTCCAAGGTGACCTTTCCCATAAATCGGAACTATCTTTACATTAACATTCTTGAGCCTCTCAGCAATGTGCTTTATTTTTTCCTTCTTTTCTTCAGGATAACCCTCCAAGACTTCATCATCAAACAATGCGTTAGGGTCCTTGAATGCATGGTAAATGGCGAGTATAGTATGGGTCTTTCCACCACCAAAGAGAGAATAAATTAGGAAGAGATTGTGCTTTCCTCCCTTCTCAAAAGTATCTAGCAGGCGCTCAAATATCTGTATCATAGAATCAGTGAAATACGTCCTTCTGAAGAACTCTCTTGAGTCGGTATAAATTTTGTGAGCTTCTCCACTAATTACATCGCCAAGCTCAGGGGCAACTTGGGTATCTAAACTTTCATCTAAAACATCTTCCCAAACTTCGAGGTTGCCAAGCTTCATGCAAGAACACCTCCTCTGAGGGTGAGAACCAACCTTCTAATTAAATATAGCTCAACCAAACCTTCTTTCTTGAGGTAGCTTTCTAGGTCTCTCTCATTCTGTCCAAAGGCATTCTTGAAGTAACGGTAAATGAGCCTTGCCATGTTAATGGCTTCTTCAACTTCAGCTGGAGCTTTTGCCTTCTGCTCTTCTAACATTTTGAAGAAGGTCTCTCTCGGGAAAGCGTATGCATAATATTCAAGCAGGTGAAGAGCATCTACCGAGGTTCTAATTTTCACATTCTTTATGTCTATCTCCCTTTCCACAAGGAACTTCTGGAGATCATGATGTTTTGGAAGCTCTCCTTTCTTTGCAATCAAGTCTGGAGAATATAAAGTGAATTCTTTTGAGCTTGTTGATGAGGTTTCTTTCAGTATTGCCAGACCTTTACTCTTCTTTGAGGCTGTAATCTCATCTACATCAATTCCTGTCGCAAGCCTCAATAATACCAAGTCATTCGCTGACAGCTTGTTATTCCCGAAGAGTATCTTGTATGCGGTGTAGAAAACCCCATACTTTGAAGTTATTGTTAGAACTGCACTTGCATCTTCTTTTTCAATTTCTTCTCTAGCGATTGCGTTTATTATACCGAGGATCGTGGCTGGATAGACATACTTTTCAAGAATTTCTTTTGTTGTTAATTTACCCTTCATGCCATAGATCTCTTCATATTTGGTAACTTCTTCAAGAATTCCAGCCATAACACCATATAGCAGATCGAGCTCATGATGACCGTGTCCAATTAGAACCCTCGCAGTTTCCTCGGCTTTCTCGTGGAGCTTTGGAAGGAGGGAGGAGATAGAGATTGACTTTTCTTTTCTAGCTACCTTTCTCCATACGGCCACTATCGAGGTATCGAGGGAAAGCTTGCCCCTTGAGACTATGCTTGTTGCGGACTCTGTTGTCAGTGGTAGAGCCTTTGTGATTTGGAGTTTTGCCCTATGCCACCCCGCCTCAAGAAGATTAGCCCACGAGGCTGGGTCTGTATGGGCATAGTATGTAACTAAAAGCCCATCATCTTTGAGGTGTTCTCTCATTGAAATGAAAGCTTGACTAAAGAGGTCTTCAAAGTGCTTTTGTGCAATTTCATAATGGTTCTTCTGAGCTTGTTTGTAAAATCTACCAGCTTGTGCTGAAATTTCTTTCTTTGCAAATTCCTGCCACTGTGTGGATATTTCTCTGAAAATACTTTTACTTCCAATTTTTATCTCTTTGAAAAAAGCATTCTTGTAAAATCTCGGAACTAGCTTCCTTCCGTCGGAGTCGCTCAGAACCCTCTTGAGCCAGACATAGTAGAAGTCGCTCAGTTCTGTATAGGCAACATCATCGGCATATGGTGGGTCTGTAACAATTACGTCGAATTTTTCACCGAGGTTCAGGGAAGTTGCATCACCTTGGAGAACCCTCATAGTTGAGGATCTTGTAAAGTTGGTGAGTGTTTTCTGCCCAGAGGGAGCAAGAGCTGAGATGAGATATTCAACTCCATGTATTGTCTTTTTGTTGAAATATTGGTATGACACAAGAGAGTCTTGGTTATATGGGACAACATCACACCAATTCCATGCCATTACTATTCCTCTCATAGCAAGAATATGTCGAACAGGTTGCCAAGAAGCAGCTTCCCAATGATTCACTACAGCATTATGTCGAATTAGGTTTATTAGGACAATGCTCAAATATGCCGCTACTGCCTCCGCGTACTCGAAGGCCTTTTCTTTATCCCAGCCTTCCTTCAACTTCTCTTCCTCAATTTTTTTTCCAGCCTCGCGGATGAGCCTCACAATTCTAATCAGCGTGAGGAGCTGGCGAGGATTAAAGAGCATATACCACTTGTTTATTCCATATCCATATGGCATAAACCGTAGTCCTCCACCAATACTACCATATGGTGGAATAGGTTCACTTGGTACGTCTGGATCTTTGTTCTCCAGCCGTTTCTTGATACTCTCTTTAGCTTTCTCCAATTTTGTATTGTCTTCGTCATTGCAGGTCTCAAAAACCAACTCTTTGTCGATAATCTTCACTCTAACAAGGAGCCTCTGCCTTGCGAACTTCTCGTCACCTTCGTGGTACTTCTTCAATGCCCATTTCACGTAGAAGTCAAAGTCCTTTTTATTCCCCTTTTTGGGCTTTGCGAGGTAGTGGTTCCCCTCTTCATCGACATACTTTATGAGATTTCCACAGTGAAGGCAGGTGATTTGGCTTCTCCTCGCCTCGATATTTGGTCGTGGAACTTCAAAAGTTACTTTATTGCCTTCAATCTTTACAATATCTTTTTCAAGTTCACCATTTTCAATCATCTGCTTTATTTTTTCCACAATATTCTTGTCCTCAAAGATTATTCTGCCTGCTTTAGTGTCAACTTTAGCTTTTGAAACATCACCAACGATTTCATTCAAATCAACAACCTCGATCTCGATTTTCTCTCTATTCTCTCTATTTTTCTTTGGCCTCATGTATGCAAGCCTCTTGTACCCTTTTTTGTCTTTTACTCTTGCCAACCACCAATTTCCTACAATGGGAGTCCAGTGATCACCGTGAGGACATTTCACTTCCCAAGTGCCAATATAAACGGCAACGTCATCATCGTAAAGCTCTCGTATCTCTGGGTCGTTCTTTAACTGCTCGGTAATCCAGTTGCCCCACTTTTCAACATCTTTTACGAGTTGCTTTCCAAACTTCTTTGGATAGTCGAGAACGGCTTTCAAGAAAACATATGCGGTTGGTAGGAGTTCAATGGCAGTGACATTGAGGTTCAAGCGAAGTCCTTCGAGGGGGATACTACCAAAACCTGCAAAGGGATCAAGAAACTTTTTTCCCCTGAAGTATTTTTCCCATTCGGGCGGTATTCTTGGATTTACCCGGTGTGGGGTTTTCTCATTGAGTCCAACCATGGTTTTAAATCTTCCAACATCAATGTCATATGGGAGAAGAGAGCCTGCAATTACTCCTCTCGCACCTATGAGTGGTTTTCGCGTCCACCAGAATACCATTTCCCAGTATGGGGGCCTTCCCGGACCTTTTTCCTTCTCGCTTTTTTCGGTCAATTTTTGAATTGGAAAATCAGGGTTTTCAATAAACCGCATACTCATTTCATGAGCACCCATAATATTTAACTACAGAGAATTATAAAGGCTTTGTCATGTTGGGCAATATTTGTCACATCGCCCATATTGGGGAAAAGGGTTTTATTGAATAGTAGCTAAAATCATCATGTGGTGTGTTATGGATTTGGAAGATCCAAAAATTCTTGTTGTTCTCCTTGTTAGCATAATGACAGCTATAATCTCCTTCACAACTCCAAACCGGATTGACATTTTGTATCTAACGATAAAGGGATTCTATGATGTAATTCTATCAACGCTTTCGAAGATATTTGGAACTTCTCATGATCCACTGGGATTCTTTAGAAGCGTTAACATTCTAAAGGCTGCCATTGGTATTGGGGCTGTGGGGGGTAGCGTTGTTGCCGCTCTTTTCATGCTTGTCGATATATTTGAAAAATTTCGGGATTTGAGTAGGTGATTGAGATGGGAGGAGTTGTTGGTGCAACTTTTCCGATTCCAAGGCAACTTTTGAGAAGAATTCTCGAGGAAGGGAAGAATGTTTTTGTAAAGCCTGCAACACTGACAAAGATAAAACCGGGGATGAAGATTATATTTTATGCTTCTAGAGAGGATCAGGGGTTTCATGGAGAGGCGGAGGTTGAGAGTGTAGAGATTTTTGAGAATCCAGCAAAGATTCTAGAGAAATACAGGAGTGGATTGTTTTTAACTGAAAAAGAGTTCAAAGAATATGTTGCTTCTCAAAAGCGTTGGGGAAGAGAGAGACACAACCATACATCAGTGGAAAGAGCGACAAGAGAAAATAGGATTAGTAAAAGATCGCAGAAATATCGTACTTCCTAGAAGTTATTGGCTTCTAAAGGTAATCGAGTTATTATCGAGATAAAGTTAACAAGTTTAGATTATGCGTAAAGAAAAATATCTAAAGAATGTAGGTGTTTAGTGAATGGAGATTACAAAAGAACTAATCGACAGGGAAATTGAACTAACAAAACTAAAGCTGGAGTTAGTTGGTAGTGCTAATTTGAGCTTTGTTTTGAGTATTCTAACGATTATAACCTCCTTCGGAGTGTCCTTTAATTGGGATTTGTTAGGATATTGGGTATTTGTTACACTCTTGATAATTTTTGGGTTAGGTATGTGGTGGACGAGAGGTTTCCTCAAGATATTTAGAAGACCTAAAAAATAAAAACACCGAAGGTAAAGGCAAAGTTTGTTGAGGAACGTAGATATGACCTTGAAATAGCATATATAGTGTTTAAAAATATTTTTTACACGTTAGAGGTCTTGATGATACCCTCCTTTATTACTGTAGTTCTCTATTATCTCGGCATAATAAACCTCGGAAAGGAATATCTCTTGGTACGTTCTAAATCGTTTATACTGCTACATGGAGCCATAATGGTAATACTTCCGTTTATTGTCAAATCAGTACGCCTTGTATTGCTGGAAAGAACTAGGGACATATTAACTCTTCCAGAGCAAATATGGGAACTAGCAAATCAACAGCCTAGGAGAAATATAATCCTCCTACTAATACTTGTAATCATTCTTCTTGTAGCGTACCCAATAATTTGGTTTTATGTGACTTTCTTTTTACCTATACGCTTTCTCCTTCATTACCTCTGGAATATTACAAGTGAATTTGAGAAGATAGATTTTGTAGGAGTTTTTATGATTGCATTACTTCAGTCCGCTGTTGCCTATTTCGTGTTCAATTACCTGAATAAAAGGCAGGTAATCACAAATCTAACTCAAGCACTTCTTGAATTAATCAGTATTCAGGAGGCCTTGCTTTTAGAAGATACTTTTGGAGATACAAACCTAGAAGTCAGGTTTTTTAATGCAATAAAGTACTCACACTTTGAAAAAGAAAGATTACTTGGGTTATTTTCCTACTATGTGCCGGCACCTAATGTTTTATATCTCAAATGGCTTGAAGAAAAAAGAAAATCAGAAGATAAAAAAGGTCTATTATAGTCATCTTCTCCTGGATCTCTCATGGTTTTGCATTCAATCAGATGGCCACTCCACTTTTCTTGTTTATAATGAACTTCAACTTTGGAATTAAAGGTCGAGCTCAAGTCCCCAAAGCTTTATTAGCTGTATTCCGGCCCAAGATAAATTTTGCTCAAACATGCGGGAATTCAAACAAAAATATTTAAACACATCATAAAAAAGCAAAGTAATTTATATCTCAAAAGGAATAATCTAAATGGGAGTATCATATGCCCACCAATCCAACAGGAAAAGAAAGTACTGACCTTTTAGAAAAACGCTTGGAGATCTTGATTATAGTAATAAATGCGGTAATTATAGGGGTATCTGTCAATATGATCTCAAATTCCTTGAGTGGACAAGTTCCCCTATATTATCTCCCTATTTCACTATCTGTAATTCTTTTCTCCATACTCTGGATCAGCAATCATTTTCTAGGAAAGCTTGTTATAGACTCCATATCTATGATTCTGTTACTAAATAAAGACTCCGGTGAAGTTCTACCACTAACATATAGACCTGCGTCTGTTGCTTCGTTTGCATTATCTTCTCTCCAAAAAATAAAACCGGAAATTTGGAATATGCTCTCCAAAGGACTACTAGGAAGAGATAATCCACTCATCCGAGATTTAATTGAATATATAGTAATTAACTGGCTTTCGATTACATCGAGCATAGAAATGGATCCACAGGGAAGAGTTTTATTACCTCCCATACTGCCTCCAGGATCTAGTGTTAAATCATTAGACGTATTGTCCATTCTTCACAAATTTGGAGATAATGTTTTTACCCAAACCTTTAAAGAGAGGGAGAGTTCGCCAATAGTCAAAATCCCACAAAGTATTGATGTCGTTGCAAAAAGATACAAATCAAAAGACATAACAATAGGAATGAGTGTTGGTGATATGCCCATCTTCACAAGAATAATCAGTGGGGAACCGGGAGGAAGTGAAACTATCCTCAAAGGATCATGTAATACTCCATTAGACTTTTTATCGATTAGGTTCTGGGTTAATAGAGTTTCTCTCGGACACTACATGTATCTGGTATTATCTGGATACACTCCCCTGAGTTTATTTGAAGACAAAATTATTTGCAAAGAAAAAATAATAGAAGGTAAAGAACTAGAGTACTGCAGAAAATGGATCGAAATAGAATGTACTATTGTAGTGGCATATAAATTACGTGGATGGTTATTCTGGCACCCGCAGTTTGAGAAATGGTATAATTGGTGCGAAGCAATGCAAAATCATGCAAAGCAATATTTTGATATCAGCCCTATTTTACGGCATATGAGCCAAGCCTAATTTATCTTCATCAGAGTGAGGTATTCTCTATATCTTCTCCACAGGCTCATTTACTTGGTACCCAATATTCTACACAAAATGTGATGGCATACCGAAAATAAAAAGACATAGACAACAAGCTTTTCGTTGGGGTTTATGTCAAATGAACTCGTATTCATCAGAGAGTGGAATAAAGATATACATCAAAGTTTCTCGTTTTCCATGCATCGAAAGAACAAACTCAAACAAACCTCCTTTAGACTCAAGAACTTTGTGAAACATGCCATTTAACTCTTGTATAGAGAATTTCCTTGTTTCGTTGCCTGTAAACTCGATACTGATGGTTTTTAAAAGAGCAGTTAGTGAGGACAGTTCTTGAGCACTGCAGTATCCTTCTATTACTTGTAGTTTGCAGTTCTCTAGGTAGGCATAGCTGGGAGACTGGAGCAGTTTTAGGGAAAGAGATAGTGCGGACTCAGTCTTCTCTTCAAACACGTACCATGTTCTTTCAAGAAAGAATTGAACGGAATCTTGAGAATATACAATATGGGGTCGTTTTAGGTAGGGATTCCTCAAGAATATTTTGAGGAAGTCTTGCACTAATTCAGAAACTATCAGCTTTTTGTATTCTGTTATTATCTTGTTGTTTGTTGTTGGGGAGATAGAGACGCCAAAAGACTTTACTTTCTTCATGTTCATTACCACATGAGAAAAATACTAGCGAGGGCTTTAATGTTTTCTCTTTGCTGATATTATTCTAATGTACGTAAATATACACAGCTTTTGGATGTATATTTTAGTGCAAGTACAAAAATGTACGTTCAAACATCACAATTAGGTCGTAAAATGTAAAAAACAGCCGCTAAAACCGAGAAAATAAAGCCATCTAATGCCTTTTTGTTGCAGCCTTTATCCATAGTTTTAAATTTTTGAAAGTTTTAACCAGCGGATATTGCATGCAACAATCTCGGTGGAAATTCCTTCTTTACTCAAAAATGTATACAATAATACAAGTATATGAAATATAAATAATATGAAAAAAATTTAATATAAAAAAGGAGCCACGAAAAGTCTGCTTTTTTAAATGTATTCATAAACATAGTCAACTGTGTGCAAAATTATGCAGTTCATATATGCAAAAATAAAACGGTTATAATCTGAGGTACCAAGGCTTGTACGCCTTGTTGTTCTTTTTCGGATTTAGGATTATGAGTTTTTTGCGAGCTCTCGTGATACCTACAAACCAGAGGAAGTCTTCAAACAATGAATTTTTACTTGTCTTGCTCATATTCACTAAAATAACAGTGTCTGCCTCCCTACCTTTTGAGGCATGGATCGTGTCGATTTTCAGTTTTTTTGATTCATCAACGATTCCTTTCCTGAGTAATTCTTTTTCTTTGCCGTCTAACTCAAATAGATCAAGCAAGTCTTGGTACTTTTGCTTTATCTCCGTCTCTGTGAATATTTCGTCCAGTTTATTGGACTTTTGTGCTTCTTGTAACCTGTTGTCGAGTAGTATAGCAAGTTCTTGTTCCGCTTGCTTGTCGTCGTTTTTCACTCTTTCAATTAGTTTTTTAACATCGTCGTTTCCATATGCTTCGAGTATTGCCTTCGCTTTCTTTGTGAATTTGAAACCATTTTTGTTCACTTCTTCAAGAAATTTATTTATTTCATGCAACTTTCTCAAGCCGGGATTATGAAAGTTCGTTTTCAAAGCACCAGGCACTATTCTTCTGTTTATGAATTCATTCACAATTTTATTAGCAAGGTAATTTGTCCTTGTCAAGATATAGACACTCTTGTCTTTCTCTAGCTCCTTGAGCGCAAGAAATACTGCAGTATAAATAGATCCTACGACTCTTTTAATCTTGCCGCTTTCGTCTTTGACAGGTTCTGCTTGTATTTCAAGTTCCTTCTGTAACTTTCTTTCATTTATAACGCGTGATATATGTCTTTTTGCATAAAGGTATATTGAGACTGGCAACCTATAGCAATACTCAAGATGGATTTTGTTTTTATCACCTACTCTGTTTAAAAATTCGAACGGGGAAGCTCCCAAAGAGGCGTAAACACTTTGAAATGGGTCACCTGCATAAATTGCTCTTTCTGCATTCTCTTCTATGTGATCAAGAACATACCACTGTAGATTTGTTAGGTCTTGAGCTTCATCTAGAATTATCACATCATAACTATCAAATACGGCTTCTTCAGCGGCTTTTATGAGTAAATCATTAAAGTCAAGTACGTCTTCACTTTCCTTCAGTTTGTAGTAGACCTCTGCAATTTGGGCAGCTTTTTTGTCTACTTTTGCGATCATGTCAATTACTTTGTTAATGTTTTTATACCGAGGATAATATGTGTTTATATACATATTAATGAGATTAAACTTTATATTGCCTACAGAGGGCATAAATGCATTTTTACTGTATTTCATCTTTTTATCCACATGTTTTATTGCTATTTCTTTGAGTTTCTCGATTTTTTTGATCTTTTGAAGGTGCTCACCCGTTATCAAGTTTAAAGACAGTAAAATTCGGGCAGAGAGGCTGTGGATTGTCAAAATGTCTTGTGGCAATTTCTCAATATTGTATTCCCTTTTTGCAAATTCGAGTGCAGCACTGCGTGAAAAAGTTAGGTAAAGGACACTCTTTCCCTGTTTAGTGTATTCTCTCCTGAGGTGCTGTAAATATGTTGTTTTACCTGCTCCTGCCGTTCCTATAATTGCACTGCGTTTCATTGTTCTTTACCTCGTTTTAGCTTTATGAATTCTTCTGCTTGTTTGTTCAAAATCTCTATATCCGCACTTTCTGCCATACCTACTCTCTCTTTTAGCTTTTCTATCAGTTCTAGAGCAGTATTATTTCCTGAGAGGTTTGCTACTTTTGTTAAATTGATCTTGTAAATTGTAATCCACTCACCTTTGACTTCTTTCCTAATTTTTTCTACTTGAATTGCGCTCAGATACTTCCAATTATCTGTAAAAATTGCGGCAAGGTTAGATGGGATGTAGACATAGTCTTCATTACCCTCTTGGACATGTGTAACTTTGTAAATACTATATCTTTCAAATCCTTCAAGGTAGGCATCGTTTTCCATTGCCTTTTCGAGTATTTCGATGACTGCTTTTACTGCTTTTATGAGGCTCTCAAAAGATTTCTCCTTTTTGGCTTTTTCTTTTAGTTTTTCAAAAAATTCGTGCCATTTACTTTTCCAGCGTTTAGCATCATCCATTCCGCTGTATAATATCTTTGTTTTTGTTTTTTCCCTCTTTGTTTCTTCATATTCAATGTAGAATGGGTCTTCGAGGATGTATCTGAAATCGATTTTGTAACTCTCCATAAACTCTGCAAATTTTCTAATTAATTCTGGGTTAACTACTGTAATAGTAGTTCCTTTGAATTTCTCTGTTTTAGTAACTTCGTCGGTTCTAAATGAGACTGCCCATTCTGGATCGTCCACATATACTTTTATTGTTCTGTAGTCGATTTTTTCAATTTCGAAAAGGTCAACAAGCTCTTCAATTGTCTTCGGTTTTATACAGTTTTTTCTGAGCTTTAATGTCTTTAATTCATCTTCAAGAACCTTGGCAAGATCTTTCGCATTTTTTTCTGTTACATTCTTTGCTTTATCGGTATCTGTTAACAGTGCTTTAATTTCGCTCTCATTTGCATTTGTGAATCTTTTGAAGAGTTCAATTTTCAATATCTCTGGCACTCTTGCTTCCGCTAAAGTAGTAGCAAGTATTAATCTCTTTGTAATTTCGCTCAAAGAGCTGTTATCATTGAGGGGTGCCTTGTTCTCGAATCCTAACCGCTTGTAATGTTTTTTAAAAACTTCTATCAACGTCTCGATGTCTTCAAGTGTTATATCACTCTCTTCAATGAGTCTCTTGTTCATTTTCTGCTTTTTGTAATTTTCGAGCGCTTTTTCAGCGTTCTCAAGTGTTATTTTGTCTTTTTCCGCTAAATATTTTTTAATCACATATTTCTGGATGCCATCAAGCTGATCCCAATAGAGTATTTTTCCATCTTTTAATGTCTCTACAAGAATATTGAGTGTTTTTAATTCTACATCTTCGTTGTTTGTGAGTCTTTTGAAGAATTCATTCATACTCATTGCTTTGGTGGCTACTGTTTCACTCATTATCTGCACCCCCTAGGAGTTCTATGCCTAGAAAATTCTCTACTGCTTTTTTGTCGAGAATAATTGCCTTGAAATAATCATAATTGTGATATTCTGTTTTATCAAGTCTTTTTGATAACTTCGCGATTTTTAGATACAATTTGAACAAATGGTAGAAATCTTTCATTCCGGTTTTTCTCTCAAAAAACTTTATTAGTTCCTTTTTTGGCAGAATAATACTGTCTCTCTTTATTATTGCCTTGTTTTTTCTCATGAATTCTACAAGGTTTAATCTCACCCATTCATCTAAATTACTAAATGTACAAACTTGTATATTTTGTTTGTTTTGACGTGCCAACATTTTAGCACCTCAATTTTATAGCTGTTGTGAAAAAATATAAATTTAACGGATTTGGTTATAATTTAATTACATGTGAAAATTTCCTCATATAAAATTACAAGCGAGTAAACACAAATTCTCTCAGAAAATTCTTTTACGCTACAGTGACCAAGTTAGGAGTTCCTAGCGAATTAGATAGTAGCTCCAAAAACATGATACAGAGTTCTTTTCCGTAAAATTTATGAATTTAAATCAAAAATAGTAAATGAGGTGAATAGAATGTTAGCACCTCGGATTAAACTACGACTAGAACAAGTTGCCGAAATACTTGCGAAGTTAATCATAGATAGTGAAAAAGCATACGAACCCCGTGAGAGAGATGAAAAAACCGTTTTTCTGTTAAAAAAGAAAGATAAAGCATGTGTTTTAGTTCCTCAAAACTTGATTAGGGCTCTCTTCAAAAATGAACAGGAGTATCGCAAATTTAATGATGTGCTAAAAGCTGCCGATATTTTAATGAAATCTAGAACTGTAAAGGTTTTAAAACAAGAATACAGAAACAAGCCAGTCCTAACAAAAGTTGATTGGGAAGAACATATCGATTGGATTCGGTGCTGGTACTATGACTATGAGGAACTTGTAAAGTTCATAAATGAATACTGTAAAGACGAAGAACTAAAACGAAAAGCGTTAAAGATCCTGTTGGATTTGTACGTTCACACTAAACGCTTCTCCTCAGTCACTTGATTTTTCCTTTATTTTAGATTTCTTCCACAAAAAACAAAATAACAGCAAACGTATCTTTTATTTCATCGCTATATAAAATTACATAATCGTCTGCACTGCCTATTTTTTGTTTCAATTGTTTATTTGAGCAGGCATGCTTTATTAGTTCTTTCAAAAACAGTTTTTCTCTCTCGCCTTCAAATTTAAAAACACTCACACTAGAGAAAAAAACTGCAAAGAGATTTACAATGTGATCAATTAATTTCTGTTTATTTGACCCTTTCTGCACCATATATGGCTTGTTTTTAAATTTTTTACTAGGGAGAGAGTCACCAAGAACATAAACCTCTGCTTTATATATTTTCATCGCCATTTTAACCACCTCAATACTCTACAATGTACACAAACAGATTATTGATTAATCATTGTTGTATATACATAGCTAGGAGGCAATTGAGTAATGTTGTTTATCTCTTTTTCTCTCACTATTTACTAGCAAAGATAGATAAACGGGCAATTTGGGTGAGCATTCTATAATTCGAGGTCCTCACTTTCTTCGAATGTTTCGAATATATAATCCTCCACAATCTCAGCGATTCTTCTCAAAAGTTTAGAAAAGCCTTTTCTTGACAAATAATAGACGTTATCTTTTTTGTAGATCATCCTCATGTTGTTTAGTGTTTTTGTTACAATCCAAAACTGTTTTGTTATGCCATTTAGATTTAGGCCTAATTCGCTTGCTTTCTCTAAAATCAGTTTGTTACGTTTTGTGTTTGAAAGTTCTAAATCTTTGTAAAGCTTTTTTGTATACTCGTAAAGTTCACGAGCTATCTTGGGGTTAATGGTACTATAGTAGACGTTTTCTGCCTCCCACACCGCATATTCAGTCTCAATTAAAAGCCAATCTTCTGAAGGGATCGGAGACTGTTTCAATTTATTTATCAAGAATAGTGCAATATTTTGTCTTCGCTCATGTTTTGGAAATATTTGTTTTAAAACATCTTCAAATGTGTTTGGTATAAAATCCCTCTGAAAGTGTAGGGCTACTCGAGGCTTCCAACTCTTCTTTCCATCCCCTTTCTTCCTCGATCTCATGTTTAACAC
>Ga0180298_1000081_pt1 | contig 18486 bp, 13 predicted proteins | sample GuaBasSediGuay13_FD_121800 | JGI IMG/M metagenome (GOLD analysis project Ga0180298, IMG submission 121800) | Subseafloor sediment microbial communities from Guaymas Basin, Gulf of California, Mexico - Guay13, Core 4488-10 , 4-6 cm | ecosystem: Environmental > Aquatic > Marine > Hydrothermal...
AAACAGATATTTTAGCGCAAAGGGCAACCACAAGGGATTGCCCCTACATGGCATTGCGTAGGGGCAATCCCTTGTGGTTGCCCCATTTCAAAATACACGAAAATTTATGCTTCAGTACTTATATTTAGAAAAATGTAAGGCTTAAGAAAACGTCGTATTGTTTTTCGATTTGCCCTTATGTGTTTGCCCTGTGTGTTTGCCCTACGTGTTTGCCCTTGTGTGTGAAATAAATTATTGAACTGAAAATCTATATCTAAGTGCTTGAACGAAAACGCTTTGCCTCATTTTCAAATGTTCAACACACAGCAATACAGAACCTTCAATTTAGTAAAATATCGGTAAAAATCCTCTGTGAAACTCTGTGGAACGAAGTGTTCTCTGTGTTGAAAAAATTTAAGAGCCGTTACGGTGACACTTGGAACTGATGTACAAATCGCACTTGATTTAGCCACCCATTTCACCAAAGTGTTATAGGCTAAATAGGCACATTTAACACTTTTGTCTATTGTGATCATTTGCAGGAGTGATTATTATACGTCTTTCTCAAAATTTGCCCGTACACATCAATGAATTGAAATTTAATTGATAATTGATAATTGATAATTGATTTCCACGCTCAAGTTTTTGCGCGCAAAAACTTGAGCGTGGAATTGATAATTGGCGTTGCAAACTTTAGTTTGATTTGGAGTTCAAACTTTAGTTTGAATTGTACTCTGACTGAGACAAAGTAATAATGGATAACCTGATATGAAAAAAATTTATTTGGATGTCTGTTGTTTTAATAGGCCATTTGATGAGCAAACACAAGAACGAATTAAACTAGAAGCAGAAGCTATCCTTTTAATATTGAAGCGTTTTGAATTGGGTGAATGGCAATGGATCAGTAGTGAAACTGTAGATTTTGAAGTTGCACAAATGCCTAGCGTGGAACGGAAAAACCGTGTTAATTCTCTGATGGCGACAATTTCACCTGATTTTATTTTGCTTGATACCTATATTATTGATCGCGGTGAAGAACTTGAAAAACAAGGTTTTGATGTTTACGATGCCTTACATGTTGCCTGTGCAGAACAAGGGCAAGCCGATGCTTTTTTGACAACCGATGACAAAATGTGCCGTTTAGGCACTCGTTATTCACAGCAATTAAATGTTCGTATTGAAAATCCATTAAAATGGTTTCAGGAGATGATAAATGAATCCGCAAGCAATGACACAAGAACAGATTCGCCAGACGGGGATTGAATTATTGGCGCGTCATTTAGGCCCTGTTGGCATGATCCGATTCTTTCAACAATCGGAAACAGGTTGGGGAAATTATACTAAAGAAAGACATCAGTGGTTAGGCCGCCCACATAAGGATGTCAAAACGCTCGCTGAGGAAATCATAGCAACACGTCGAAATGCCTTGCAATAGAAATGCAGTTAAGCCTGGGCGAACACGCAAGCGGGGCGAACACGCAGGTTCGCCCCTACAATCCCTAAATAGCCTACAAGAACACTTCACTTTTCTTTACAAGGGAGGATTTACCATGAAATCGTTTACATTTAAATGGCGAATGCCATTCTTCACTAGCCTTATCGTCTTTTTCGGCTTTCCGATCACGGGTTTTGCCGAATTAGATCGTTCGCAAACCGAGATCACTGTCGATGTGCCTAAGATATTGATAACGCCCAATTTCTATGACTTTGGCACGCTCACTGTCGGCCAGACTAGAACATTACAGGTTGCTATCAAAAATCGCGGTGAGGGCACGCTATCGCTATTACAACTCGGCGATATCAACTCTTCCAGTGAGGCGTATGTGCTGAGTGAGCATTGTACGAATCAGTCGTTGGCACCTAACAAGTTGTGTCGTTTGAATGTCACGTTTCAACCGCAATCCGATGGGATTCAAAACGCGACGTTGTCTATCCAGTCTAATGATCCGGCAAAGCCGGTTATCACGATGTCGTTGAAAGGTAAAGCGATTTTGCTTATCCCAAAAATGGTTGTCAGTTCGATGGCCGATTATCAATTTGGGGCGATTGATGTGAATCGTACACAAGATTTATGGATTCGCATTGCGAATACGGGTAATGGGCCGCTGCAAATCGGTGAGATTCTGCCATCAACTGATGACTTTTTCCTGAAAAGCCCGAGTTGCGCTAATCAAATCGTTGCGCCGGATAACGAGTGCAAAATGAGAGTCACTTTTAAACCGCAGTCAAATGGTATCAGAAAGGCAACGCTGTCTATCGCTTCTAATGATCCTGATACACCGCTGTTAAAAGTGTCGTTGAAAGGTGAGGGAATTGCGCTAACGCATAAAATCTCTGTCTTATCAAAGACTTTGGATTTTGGCCTTCAGCCAATTGACAGTACGACGACTGAAGATTTTCGCATTACCAGTAAGGGTACGGGTAATCTGCAATTAGGGCTGATTCAAGTGTCTAGCACAGATTTTAGGCTTGATACGACGACTTGTGCTAACAAAACGATGCTGCCAGGTAGAGATTGCTTTGTGCCTGTCACGTTTCGCCCTCAATCGGGTGGCGCGAAAAACGCGATTTTGTCTATACCGTCTGATGATCCAGAAATACCGATATTAAAAGTCTCGTTGACGGGTGAGGGTATTGTGTTGATGCCCAATATTGCGGTTAATTCAACCGATTACGATTTTGGCGATCTCAGTGTGGGTAATACTAAAAGCCTTTACTTTGAGATTGAAAATCGGGGCGACGGTGATTTGAAAATCGGGCAACTCAAATTGGCCAGTCAGGCGGCATTCAGTCTTTCTCATGATAATTGTACAAACAGCAACTTAGCGGCCTATCAGGCTTGTACCGTATTAATGATCTTCCAACCCAAATCGGGTGGAACTAAAACGGCCAGCTTTTCTATACTGTCTAATGATCCGGATCAGGCGAGTGTGACAGTCTCATTGAAAGGCAAGGCTTTTGCATCGCCGAAAATGGTTCTCAACCAAACCACTTTTCAGTTTGGCATCGTGAAGGTGGGTAGCACTTCGGCAGCCAGTATGTTCATTATCCAAAATACGGGTAATGATGATTTACAGATCGGTGCAATCACGATTTTAGGTGAATATGATTTGATGCAGTCTTGCGCGAATAAAACGCTATCGCCGCAAGGCCAGTGTACTCTCATTGTTGCCTTTAAGCCTAAATCAGAAGGGGTACTGCCTGGCAGTTTGTCTATTGCCTCTAATGATCCTGATATACCCAATTTGCGCGTATCGCTTGAAGGCGAAGGCCGTGATCTGATGTCGCCGGCCATTGAGATCACGCCAACGGCGATTCAGTTTGAAGATATCCAGTATGGTAAAACCTCTGCTGTTCAAACGATTACGGTTAAGAATGTTGGCAAAGGGCCGTTGTCTATTAAAGGCCTGGGTTTCACGGAAGGACATCGTTATGATTTCAGGCTTCAAGAAGACAGTTGTGCTTACCAAACTATCGCGCCTTCAAGTAGTTGTACCGTACAACTGCAATTCCAACCAACCGCTATCGGTTCCAGAACAGTCAAGTTCTATCTCTTTTCTGATGATCCCGATATGCCAACGGTTTCGATTTCATTAGCCGGTAACGGCAATATGCCAGACGGCCTCGCTTGCCCAACAACGCCAACTATTGAATCGGTTCAAAGTGGCCCGTGGAATAGCCCCAGTACTTGGGATCAAAATCGTCTGCCTAACGCGGATGATGTCGTCGGCATTCACCCAAACCATACCCTGTTGGCACAAGCGCCTTTTTATCAAGAAACCTGGCATAATCGCATACAAATCAAAGGTTTATGTCATCATGGCGTGATACGACATGGCTATCAAACTTGGTGGTATCGCAGGGCCGGTTCGCGATATAGAGATGGTTATGGTTATTTATCTCTCCAAGCCAGCGCCTTTATTTATAATTATGGTCAGATTCTCGGTAACGCCGGTTACAGCGGTTATTATTATGGTGGACAAGGTGGCAGCGTTTATTTGTCTACTCAAGGCCCGTTTTACAATGCACCTGAAGCTACGATTCGCGGTGGAAAGGGGCATCGCAATCAGGAGTATGCCGGTGACGGCGGCCATGTTGAAATCTACGGCCACCACACGACTAATTTCGGTACGCTTTGCGCGGGTAACGGTAGCCCAACTGGACAGGGTGGCAACCTCATGATAACGGGGAATCAAGGTGATCCGGGTATACTCCGAAATGAAGGCCTGTTATGCGGTGGCGAAGGCCAAAAAGGCAGTTTCGTTTCGATCCAATCGCGCCCTTTGGTGATGCTCAATGGGGGCACTTTACGCACCAGTAAACAGGGCCAGATTTGGATTGGAGCCGATATCATCCTAGCCGACGACGCTACCCAGATAACCGGTGGCCAGATAACCCTTTCAGGTGGTGACAACGCCGTACTCGATCTGAGCCGCTTCGCGGCCAACGCGATTTCTGCAAGCAACCTGATCACTGTAGGCAATCGCGGCGTGATTGATTTCAAAGCCAGCGGCAATCCGGCGCTAAAAGCGCCTGAAGTCAAGCTGCATACTGATCGCGTTTTGCTACCTGATGGCAAAAGCCTGACTGATAGGATAGATACAGCTCATCTGATTATGGGCGTTGCCAAAACGCTTCGCAAAGTTTCCCTTAATACACCTGCCGCTTTCGCGGCCGAACCTGGTTCGGCCCTACCCATTCCTTTAACCATCGTCAATCATGGCCCAAAACGGGAGACTTATCAATTCAGTGTCACTGACACAGCCGGTTGGGTGTTAGGCACTTTACCGTCAACATTACGGCTTGATGGCTTACAAACCCGAACTTTGCAGTTCAAAGTCACACTCCCTGCAACATCGGCTGAAAATACCATTACAATTAATGCGTTTTCACAAGATGATTCAGAAATCAGGAACACTGTGACGGTGCGCGTCGCGGCTACCACTGAACAGATTGAAGAAGACGGCCGTCAACATGAGGAAAATGACACCCCATTCGATGGGCACTATACGGATGAGACTGGGCATGAGGGCAATACTGATAGTCACGAAGCGGCTGGTGATGACACTCAAGGTGAGGCTGATAACCAGGCGACAGGGGATATCTACCTCGTTTCTGGCAACATCCGCGACAAATTCAAGAACCAATTACCCGGTGTCACTGTTCAAGTCGGCGAACAAACCACGCTCACCAATGAACAAGGTGATTGGCAAATCGGGCCTCTTGCAGAAGGCGATTATACGGCCACGGCCAGTCAAACGGGATATCGTTTTCAAGCGCAAAACGTCTCAGTGGGTAATCAGCAAAATGCCATTGTCACTTTTAAACCCACTTCTCTGCTGAATCTCAAAGTGGTTAGCCAACCCAGTCATCCTGAACAAGGCGAAAACATTGCTTATAAGGTAACCGTCAGCAACCAAGGGCTTGAAACCGCAACGAACCTCATTTTGACAGAAGTCTTGCCTGAAAACACTAACCTCGTTTCTATAGAAACGGTAAACGGCCACTGCGATAGCAATACCCTAACTTGCACTTTAGGCGATTTAGCGGCTGACGAGCAGACGACTATTGAGATTGTGGTGAGCAATCAAGAAGCTGAAAAGCTGATCAATACGGTTCAAATCACGGCTAATGACTACCCGGCCGATATCAAAACCACTTGGACAGAGATCAGGCCTTATTTATCAGTCGTCGTGCGCGATGTGGCTGATCCGATAGCCCTCACAGACAGAGTACAGCGGATTAACGGTATCAACGGATTATTGATTTTAAAATACACGATAGAAACCACCCTGAACGATAAAGCGCCGTCAAGCGCGACAGAAGTTGAACTGGAAATCACTTTACCCCAAGGCGTAGAATTGCAAGCCATTAATACAGATTATGGCAATTGCGATCTCAGCCAACGGCCGATTCTGATTTGTTCACTCAGCGATTTAGGCGGTATCGACAACATCCGCCAGATTCCCGTTCATATCGAAGTACGATTGAAAGATGCCGGCCTCTTGCTATTGACTTTAGCGGCCCAAATCACGTCAAAAGACTATCCCATACACACTGATAGAGAACGTACAGAGATATCGATAGGCGATATTGAAGTTGATTTCGCCTTGTTGCTGGATGTCACCGCGAGTATGCAAACTGAAATTGCTGAACTCCTAGAAGCCGTGAAACGATCCGAAGAGTGGGCTAATGGGGAATTGGTTTTAATCACGTTTAGAGATGAAGTGACAGTCAAGGCATTGACTCAAGATATCAACGTTTTACAAACGGCACTTGAACAATTGGAAGCCAAAGGCGGTGGCAGTTGCCCCGAAGCCTCAATCGAAGCTTTACAAGTTGCCATTCCCCATGTTAAAGCCGGCGGCACCATTTTCTTAATCACAGATGCCTCACCCTATCCCGATGCCGATATCGAAAACGTGATTGAACAACTACTCAGTAAAGGAATTCGCTTAAATGCCCAGATCACAGGTGATTGTTCAATAGAAAGCAGTTGGAATTAATCGTTAATGGGATAGAACGCTGATGACGCTGATGTTCATGATTTACGCTGATTTTTTAATCAGCGTTAATCAGTTTATACTGTCCACCGTTATAATTTGCGCTTTTTTGGAAGTGAAAGGTTAGTCACCTTTAGGTGACTTGAGCTTTTAGACAACTGCTTTAGCTGTTGGCTGTTAGTAATAAAAAAGCGCAATTTATGACAATGCTAAGTATAATCAGTCTAATCAGTGTTCTATCATCATCAATTTAATAATAATTCTCTTCCATCGCCAATGCAAAAGGAATAATGGATGCAAAAGCTTCGTTTATATTTTCGCGTCTTCCAGTTTTGACAAAATATTATCAACCAGAGTGGGTAAAAAAAGTTTTAATTGCTTGGCAACAGCTTGATTGATCAGTTCCTCTAATTTTTCTTCACTCAGGGATAAAATGAGATGACGTTGATTAACTGATGCGGGATAATATCCAAAATCTTCATCTGAGGCTTCACCCGTTTCAGCAAAAATACGAGCAAAGTCGCAATTTTCTCGCTTTTCGACTTCCCGACGGAGTTCTTCGCGACTCATTGAACCCAATTCAATTGCCGTCGCTTTGATTGCTTCTTCAAATTGTGTTTCATTCATTATGTTTTGGCAACCCCAGGTTGCCACCTGGGGCTATTCACATTTTCAGGCTAAAATTTCGCTGAGCGAAATTTTAGCCTGAAAACCCCTACGGGGTTGTGCTTTTTAAAGTTTCATTCATTATGTTTTGGCAACCCCAGGTTGCCACCTGGGGCTATTCACATTCAACCCCTACGGGGTTGTGCTTTTTAAATAATTGAAATCTTTGCGCCTCTTGCGTCTCTTGCGTCTCTTGCGTTATAAATAAGATTGACATAAAACCGTTGTACTCAATTAATTACCACTAACCATAAGTACAACTGATCTGGGGATTGAACGAATTGATGCGATGGCATATTGATACTCAAATAACACCGAACAGATCCGTTTAAAGACTTGTGCAATTATTCTCTATAACAAAAAATTACCCCACATCAATCCGTTCACTCCCCTGATCCGCTGTACTCAATTAAACAAGACGATGACAACAATCTGTGTTTAAGTCATACTATCACTCAGCAGAAAATGCTGTCTGCTTATCAATCATTATTCACTTTCATTAATCTACTAAGGAGACACTAACTCTGATGGCAAACCAAGCATCTGAACAGGTTGACACATTGGAAAGCTTTTTTGAAGAAACCCTCCCAAAAATGGATCGGCAGTTTACGTCACATGATTTTTTTCTCAAGTTGCTTCATGGGCACCAAAATGAGTATGTGGCAGCATTAGCAGCTCATCAGGATAAGGGTACCCCTTTCAAGGATTTGCATTGGGCACTTTTTCAACGACTCCAAAAACTCGAAGGAAAACTGATCAAGAAACAACAAGACGACTATCCAAGCCAAGATATTTTTGGTATTGCGTCAACGACAACATTGTGGCGCAAGGTTTAATGGTTAATTGTTAATTGTTAATTGTTAATTGTTAATGTTTGATGGAATGGGCAACCACAAGGGATTGCCCCTACATCACGCCCGTAGGGGCAGCCCTTGCGTGTTCGCCCTGCGTGTTCGCCCTTTTCTGAACCTCTTATTTATTATATAGCCTTTTTCTTCCTCACACTCCCCATCCCCCACTCCCCATCCCAAATTTAACACTTCTGTTAAATGCCAAAAATCCAAATGCAACACTTTGATACTAGCAATGTACTTTTACCTTGATTATGATTCGCAACTTTCAATTGACAGTGTTGCGATATGATTGTTCAGTGTTCATTTTATTCATGTATTCAACGTCCTAATTCAACCACAATTGCCTCTATAACAGATCAAGTACCCCTAAAAAAAAATAGTACTCCAAATGTTCATTGACTCAAGTTAATATTTGCAACTTTCAATTAACAGGCTTTCTTAAATTAAAAATCCGTTTATTCCGTTAAACGAAGTAACGAAGCGAAGCGAGTTTATCCGTTGTACTTGCTCATTGTTCATTGTTAAACGGCAGCCATGAAAACACGACACCCTCAACCTACTGTTTTTATTACGGATCAGTGCGAAATAACCCACACAACGATTAAAGACAGTATTAAATCGGCCAATCTCAAAGTGGTTTCCTATTACATGGGCTGCGCCTTTTTAAAAAATTACCAACCCAATCAACCTAGTTGTTTACTACTGAATCTGTATTTGCCCGATATGACTGGCCTTGAACTCCATCAGCATCTGTTAGCTAAACAGATTGAGCTACCCGTCATTATCTTAGCCTCAAATGCCGATGTCTCTATCGCAGTTAAGGCTATGAAAGCGAAAGTATTTGATTTTGTTGAAAAACCGTTCAATAACGAACAGTTGAAAAGGCGTATCCAAAAAGCCATTCAATTTGACACACGTACTCATTGTCAAGCGGCCCATAAGCAGAGACTGCTAGCATGTTTAGAGACACTCACTGCACGACAACAGGATGTGATGACTGAAATACTACAGGGCAAATCCAATAAAACAATCGCCCAAAAACTAGGGATAGGTAAGCGAACAGTTGAAGATCATCGTATTTGCGTCATGAAAAAAATGGGCGCAAAACATCTGGTTGAACTGGTTCATATCGCTTTATTTTGTGGATTGGTGCCTGAACCCTGCAAATTAATTTGTGAACATTGCGAATTAGAGAATAGAAAATAGCTATTAATAATAGTGAGTACCCGTATTTATACGGATATGGATTGGTATTTGTTTACCCCATATTTCAAAGAGTAACTCAAACCTCTGTGTTCCTCTGTGACACTCCGTGTACTCTGTGTTGAAAAAACAAACTAAATAAAGGTAGGTATTATAATCAAAAATCCCATCAACCGCATTTAACCGCTTTATGTGAATATTGACTTAAAAATCAGTAGGTTAGAATTGCGTATAACCTCGCTGCTGGCCCCACTCGTCTGTAAGAAATGGATTTGATAACACATTGTTATTATTAAGAATAATGAATACAAATTGATGTTTTTATAAATCAGGATTGACTTTCATCTTCAAAGGTGTATTATGAGCACTTTCAAAATTTTGGAGGGGTGTTTTGTAGCGTTAAAAACGCTAATATAGCTTCCTCAGAGGGGCACAGTGCTTATGTTTGACTTGATAACGAAACGACAACACCGTAGTACTTTGTGAACTTTGAACAACAAAAAGCAGATTTAGCATTCTGATTTAAATTATAAATATGAAAAATTTATTAGAAAGAATAACCTTAGAAGAAAGCAAATGTGGAGGCCGCCCTTGTATCAGAGGGAAACGGATACGAGTGTGCGATATTCTTGAATTACTAGGTTCCGGTGCCTCTTATAAAGAAATTTTGGAAGATTACCCATTTTTAGAACGAGACGATATTAATGCCAGTCTATGCCGCGCAACAAACTGATCATCTTGTGTTAAAAGTCGCATGAAATTTATCGTTGATAACCAACTACCTAATTGCATTTGAATAGTTGTTCAATAAAAATGTAGATTTTCGTTCAAAATTTATTTTGCTTAGGTGCGATTGGAGTGCAAAATTTATTTTGCGTCAGTAGTGCGATTGGAGTGCAAAATTTATTTTGCGGCTATTGGAGTGCAAAATTTATTTTGCGTCAGTAGTGCGATTGGAGCGAGCGTTCAAGATTTATCAATATTGAGTACAACGAAACTGCGTTGCGCGAAGCTAATGACGGGGATAAACGGATTGTAATTAAGAATTAATAATTTAAAAAAATCAGCGTTAATCATAATAATCATGACAATCAGCGTTCTATCTGATAACTGATAACAGAGGAGAGTACAACGGATGACGGGGATAAACGGATTTGAATTAAGGAATGGTTAATTGATCAGCGTTCTATCTGATAACCGATAACTGATAACTGAGGAGAGTACAACGGATGACGGGGATAAACGGATTTGAATTAAGGAATGGTTAATTGATCAGCGTTCTATCTGATAACTGATAACTGAGGTGAGTGCAACGGGTGACGGGGATAAATTGAAGTGAAATAGCCGATACCCCACACCCAGTGAGTATATCGGCAGCTTTCATTAACTAACGGGCTAATGAAAGTTGAGAAGCGTGCTATTAACAGAGTCATGCGACTTTGCCTGGCTCCTGCAAAAATCGGCAAATTTCACTAATTCACCATAAGAGGAGAACATAACCCAGTTTCGACATATCAAAAAACGCACGCCTGATCAAAAGGCAAGCAAGTTCGGGCCCACCCCAAACACGATGGCGACACTTACTTACCCCGTCGTTTATGGTGGGGCTAATCGCTATTTTTTCAATGCCTTCGCTCGAACAGCCTTGCAGCCACGATTCAGGGTACGGAATACCATTGATTTGGCACAGGACTTAATTTGGGAGTGGCCTAAAATTAATTGATAATGAGTATATTGAAGGATGAATCACGGTTTAACCGAAGTGATAACTGATAACTGATAACTGATAACTGATTCAGCACCAGAGCCACTGGCAGGCAATGAAGGGGTTAGTCAATGAAAACTTGGAAGCATTCTCTCATTCCAAGTAAGGTGAAGTGGAAGTGAAATAGCCGATACCCCACTCCCAGTGAGTATATCGGCGGCTTTCATTAACCAGCGTTGGCTAACGAAAGTTGAGAGGCGTGCTATTACAAAGTCATGCCACTTTGGTAATAGCAAAAAGGGGTGGATTTGCTGGCTCCCGCAAAGAATCGGCAAATTCACTATTTACATTCCACAAAATGGAGATACATAACCATGTCTCGACATATCAAAAAATGCACGCCTATCAAAAGGCAAGCAAGTTTGGGGCCACCCCAAACACGATGGCGAAACTCACTTACCCCTTTTTTTATGGTGGGGTTAATCGCTATCTTTTCAATGGGCAGTGTAGTATCAGCCGATGGGGTCAATGTGTATGACGATTGCAAGGCGATATCAATCGCGGATGTACAAACGTTTCTTAACGGCTTCAAGGGCGACTTGAAGAAAACTACCCTGAAAGACGAAGGATTCGATTTAGATGCAAATAATTACAATCCAACGTCATCACCACTCGTCACACCGGAACTGCAAGATGGCAAGGCTGGCAACTTAAGTCCAGCTAAACTCATTTACTATTCGGCAAAAGAAAATGACCTCAATCCGGTTTTGCTTATGGCCAAAATTCAGCAAGAGCAAAACCTTATTGGAAGAACATTTTCTTCGCCTGAAGAGTTCCAGCATAAGCTGAATCGAGCCACGGGTTATGGTATTTCAAATTCCAATCCCAGTGGTGATCCCGCTTATAGCGGTTTCTTTGCACAATTGGTAGGAATGACTTATCAATTTGATTTGCATAGAGACAACGGATTAACATTGCGTGAGGCATACGACAAGTACACGTATGATCCTAAAGGACAAGATCAGTCGTTCCAAAGCTTTTTGTCGATTTACAATCTGTATGCTGATCTGGTGAATCAGAAGCATCCTGATTCTTGTGTGTTAGTTGCAACCGCAAAAAGTAGTTCGAGTCAAGATAGTGTCGCAATTGATGCTGCTTTGTTGGTGAGTGAAAATTACCCAGATGGTAGCGTTGTCGTGGGTGGCACTTCCATTTCCAAGCAATGGATTCTCCGAAATAAGGGAAATAGCGAGTGGGATTCCAATTACAAATTAGTTCGCGTCGATGGTACTCAACTCAATACGGGAGCAAATGACGTGAGTGTTTCTGGTACAGTAGCAGTAGGTGGTACTTATACCTTTACTGTGCCTATGAAAGCCCCCAACACACAAGGTAGTACCCAACTTTACCGTGAAAACTGGAAGTTAGTGAATCCCAGTGGTACAACAATCACAATCGGCGGTAGTGCTACAATGTGGGCGGAGATTAAGGTTCCTCGTGCGGGCGGGACTATTACACAGCAGAGTTCTAATGTCCCTGTTAATTTGGGAATCAATAGTTACAAGCGGCCATTCAATCCCTTTGATCAGTGGGAGACGGATTGGTACGAATGCACACGCTACGCCTTTGGTAGAGCCCATGAAAAAACAGGTCAAGTCCTGACTTTCTCCCAAAATTATGGTCGGCATGGAGGAAAATGGTATGACTTGGTAAATGATCTTCCGAGAGGTTCTGAACCCAGAAGCAATTCCCTTGTTATGTGGTCAAAACCACCTCATGGGCATGTTGCTTTTGTTGAAAAAGTCGATGGTGAGAATATCACTATCACTGAAGCTAATTGGTCTCCAGCAGGTAAAGTCAACGAGCCAAGGACGTTTACAAACGAGACGATACAAAATAGAGATGGCTATAGTCTTGTTGGGTATATTTACTTAGCCACACCAACAAAAACAATGCTTGATTATCAAGCTGATAGCATCATCCGTGCCGATATCGGTCCTTATTACATCGAAAAACGAAGCACGTTTATCGCCATACTGGTTCGTGCTTTAGAAAAAAGGGCTGGTAAAACTTTGTCGCCGGTTGCGAATAGCCATTTTAGCGATGTGAGTGACTCATCCGTTAAAGAAGAGATTTTGAAAGCGGAAGCACTTGGCATCATTGATACCAGCAATTCCACTTTCAGACCAACTGATCCGATTTCAAGGATTGAAGCACTTACTTTCATGGTACGTACTTATGAGAAACTGACGGGACATGAAATTTCCCCTCAAGCAACTCAGGCTTTTGTCGATGTATCTGACAGTGGTGACGCAAGTTGGATGTACAGCTTTGCTCAGAAAGGGTTTACTGCCAGTCTGACCAGTGGTTACCCAACAGATGGCCAGCGGTATTTTAAACCCACTAAACAAACGCCGCGAATGGAAGGTGTTGCCTTTGTCGAAAAACTCATTAGACGGTTATACGATGCCCCTAACGGTGGTGATGGTAATGGTGATGGTATTCCTGATCACTTGCAACCTAATGTGATGACCACGCTTTCCGCCAAGGGTGAACCTGTGACTGTGAGTGCTATCAAAAGTGGGAATGTAAGACAAGGTGTGCGTTCACCAAACGGTGCTTGTATCATAGAAAACATTCGCATGGGAAGTGAATTGGAACTTGGACAAGAAGATGAGAAGTACGGTTTTATTCATGGATTGCTTGAATTCAATATAAGCAATTGTCAAACCGCTCAAATCATCGCGTATTATCATGGCTTGGAAAAATTTTCCCAAGGTGTGGAATATCGTCAATTTGGCCCCACTACCCCAGGGGATGAGACAGTTATAGAATGGTACACATTACCAAATGTCAAGTATGATAATGCCGTCATCGGTACAAAAACAGTAGCAACAACTACCTTCACGTTAAGCGATGGTGTAGTAGGTGATGATACCACAGCAGATGGTATGTTGATTGGCATAGGAGGAGTAGGTACTGCGGATGTCACTGACAATGGTGATGATGATGTCGAAGAGAAAGGCGAAGATGCTGATGGCGATGGCGTTGCGTCCAGATGTAGTGAGGATGGTGGTTCTCTTGATATTGTCTATGTCCTTGATGTATCGGGTAGTATGCGTGCCAGTTTTGGTGGTCAAAGCAGAATCAGTGCTGCTAGACAAGCCCTGTTGAACCTGAATGTGAGTATTGCACAACAAGGAGACAATAATGGTCGTGTGGGATTAGTGACATTTAATAGCTCTGGCCGCATGTTGTCTGAACTCACCAGTGATATTGACCGTATTAGCAGTATCGTTTCAGGAACTAAGGCAGGTGGTGGCACGGCCCTGCATAAAGGGGTAGATGTGGCGACAAATATGTTAAGCAGCCGCCAAAATTCAGAAAATCTACCATTGCTTGTCCTGTTCTCAGACGGTGGGACAAGTGTAAGTCATGCACGGACCAGTATAGATAAATTGCATAGGATTATTCCTGATGCTGTCATCTATTCTGTGGGAGTTGGCCCTTCAGCGGCTACTTCAGTTCTGCAATACGCAGTCGATGTAACGGATGGTAAGCTTTACTCGGCTAACGATGCAGTGGAACTCACAGAAGCGTTGGAGGAAATTTTTAAAGAAGCGGGTTGTTCGTTTGTATGCACAGCCCATGGCAAAATCCTTGATGATTTCGGTAATCCAATTCCCAATGTGACAGTACAAGTGGATGACATAACGACTGTGACTAATGAAACTGGCTTCTGGGAAATTTCTGGTTTGCCTGAAAAGGACAACATGTTCACAGCCAGCAAAGATGGCTATACTTTTACATCAAAAGACGCTTTTGTGGGTCGTCAAGCCTGCATGGTGGACGTTAAACTCAAAGGTACTCCTTTGCTCACAGTGAACGTTGTCAAAGAACCACACGGTGCGATCAAACAAGGTGAAAACGTGATCTATACAGCCACTATTACCAACAAAGGCAGCGAAACTGCGACAGATGTCGTTTTCACAGATGCTTTGCCAGAAAATACCAGCGTAGTTTCTATTTATGCGCTTGAGGGTGGTGATTGTGATGTAGACACGGTAAGCTGCGCTTTGCCTGATTTAGCACCTAATGCCAGCGCGACAATAAGACTCGTCGTGAGCAACACGCAAACCAACACACTAGTGAACATAGCAAGTGTGACAGCAAATGAATATCCAGCTGATGCAAAAACAACATGGACAGAAGTCAAACCATATCTGTCTGTGTCTATCAGCGATGAGCCTGATCCTGTCATGCCAGGTAGTATGTTGTTCTACACACTAGATGTTGAATTAAACCAGTATGCATCTCGTCCAGCAACGGATATCATCTTGAATAGTTACTTGCCTGATGGTGTTGAGTTGAAGTCTGTGAATACCGAGTACGGTAATTGTGATACTCACAATTTCCCGATGATAAGCTGCGAAATCACTGATTTAGATGTCAATTCGCCAAATAGCATTAGCCATGTGACAGTGGATATCAGAGTCGTTCTCGAAGATCCAGGCTTGTTGTTACTAACGCACGAAGCCCGAGTGAGTGCTAACGAGTATCCTCTTCACAAGATTCGCGAACGTACCGAAGTTGACATTGGTGATAGTATCGTAGATATGGTGTTCATCGTAGACGATAGCGGCAGTATGCAAGCTGAAATCAACGGTGTTAAGAAGGCCTTGATTGAGTTTATCAACGCGATTGACAGCAGCAAATCGCCACTGATTGCCTTGATAACCTTTAAGGATGACGTGAAAGTGAGAGCTTTTACGCGCAACTTGGAAGTTTTACTGACAGCCATTAATGCGCTAAAAGCATCAGGTGGTGGCACTTGTGAAGAAGCCTCAGTGGAAGCCATCAATATCGGCATTTCTCATACCAAGGAAGGCGGTTTTATCTTATTTGTAACGGACGCATCACCGTATGAAGATGCCGATGTAGAAGGGACTATTGAACGTTTACGCAGTAAGGGCCTCGTTTTCAATCCGATGATCACGGGCGATTGCAGTCAGGAAGACAGTTGGAATTAGCCCCGTATTAGTTGATATGGGAGATGTGATAGAACGCTGATGAGGCTGATTGATTGAGTTGTGTATCAGTTTAATCAGTGTTCTATTATAATTATGATGTGTCGATTTTATGCGGGTAAAATGTCGAATGCTTTGGGCAAACTCGCGATTGATATCAATATAAACGCTAAAGACGCTAAAGACGCTAAAGACGCTAAAGATACTCAGTAAAGAAATATTGCATCGAAGCGTCTCTTGCGTCTTTTTGCGTTTAATCTTCCGCGTTTCATGTTGAGTGAATTAAAAAATACCGTTTTACAAACTTGTAGTCGTTAAGTTGTGTAATAACTTACCAATTTTATCAAGTGTTTTGGCATTAACTTGCCCAAATTTTTTGACAACAATAGATTGAGACAAGGTATAAATTTTATCAACGCGAACTTTACTTGGACGATTGAGTTGCCCTTGCTCCAAATCAGATGAGGTAATGGTAATACTGTAGTCAACCTCAATAGGATTAGAAGTCATCGCCACAACAACGATATCTGTTGTTTTCTGATTGTAAGCTTCATTGGAAATCACAATAACTGGCCGCCGTCTATGTGAAGACAAGTCGGTGAATGGAACTGGAATTAACACAATATCGCCGGGTTTATACATGATTCCAATCCTCATCATCAAAAGAATTATCCCAAAAATCAAGACTACTTTGAGAGGCTGCTGAAAGATCATTAAAATTGTCAACCGGTTGTTCTGAAATGACAAAAACCGTGATCTTTGCGCCCGCCGAAAAAGGCACTGGAAAGTCTACTCGCCTCGTTTGAGTGACTTCAAGATTGTACTTTAATGCGGTTTGAAACATAACGATGACTCCTTTCTCATTAAAATTCAGTTGTCAATTTAACGCACGCAAAAGGTGCAACGCAAGATTTTTTTTAGCATTAATTAAGGCCAGCAAAATAAATTTGGAACGAGAACCCGCAAAATAAATTTGGAACGAAAACCCGCAAAATAAATTTGGAACGAAAACCCAACCCGCAAAATAACTCAGCCTAAATCCCCCATTCCTTTGCCCATAACCCTCTTAACACCGACTCTTGTTGCCCGCCTAAGGCATTTTGGAACCGTGCGATATATGAGGGATAACATAATTGCTGGGCGACTCGAATCAGTTCAAGCCACTTTTTTTGCCCACTCATCTTCTCCCATTTGTCAGGATAAAAATTGGCGATAATCATCTCACAAGTGAGAATCAATTCCATGGGTGGAATCGTCCAACGGGGAATACTCACCTTTAATTCGTCAAGTCGATCACCTTTAGGTTTATGCCCACCGCCTTCGAGATGAAAAAGAGGCCCGGCTTGATAACGCCCATCGGCTTTGCGGTTAGCCAGATCAATGTGCCAGCGTGATTGCAACTGATTTTCTAAGATATCCAAGGGTTAGATAGAACGCTGATTATCATGATTATCATGATTAACACTGATTAAAAACGGATTAAAAATAAAAATCAGCGCAAATCATGATAATCAGCGTCATCAGCGTTCTATTCAATATTGGCAATGAAAGATCGACTATAACATTTTTCGATTGAGTTAGGTTATTGCATTGTACTTATAATAGGCCTTTGCACCAATCAGATCACTCCCCTGATCCGTTGTACTAATTTTGATGGGGACAAATTCTATAGGCCTTGAGGCATGGATACTGTACGCCCAAGTTTTTGTTTTATTTGGGCATTTTTTCAGTTGCGTACTCACCTTATCAAGATGACTTTTACTACGATAGTCAATCAGTTGTTCTCGAAGTAGCAGACGACTCAAAAAGTCGATTTTTTCGACCATTTCCATTGCTGTTGGAATCTCAGTTGACTTCATTTTCTCATCTCACCATTTTGAATTTTCTTGACAATAAATCTCTCTCCTTCATCTAGTGCCAATCCCTTGTCTTTAAACTCACCAGTCTCAACGCATTTCCAGCAAATATAGTGAGCGCGTGCAAAAGTGTAGGGTAAGGGCAAAGCATCATAAGCTGCAACGGAATATTGCTCCTCTGTAGGCTGATGACATGAATCACAGGCAAAGGAAAATAAGGCCTCTGTATGCCCTTGCCAACGTGACTTGGCTGGCGATAATTTTAAGCCAAATTGCTGATTCAAACACGATACCCGTTCCTTGGCTGTCATATTGCCTAAGTGTTCATCACACAAATGATTTTCCCAGTCATCTAAACTATGACTCCACCACGGATTGATTCAATGTTACCAATAAACTAATCAGGGAATGAAGCCAATCCGCTGTACAGGCTTCAATTGCATCAATAAAAATACCTTGGTACATGTTTATATTCCTGTTATGTCAGTAATAAAGAGAGGAGATAAGTGATTGATTTTATTATATTTTGTGAATGTTAAACGTAGCTGATTAATGGTGGGCAGCAAAAAGACGCTACCCACCCTACGCTGATTAATGGTGGGCAGCAAAAAGACGTTACCCACCCTACGCTGATTAATGGTGGGCAGCAAAAACACGCTACCCACCCTACGCTGATTAATGGTGGGCAGCAAA
>Ga0180298_1000084_pt1 | contig 18300 bp, 22 predicted proteins | sample GuaBasSediGuay13_FD_121800 | JGI IMG/M metagenome (GOLD analysis project Ga0180298, IMG submission 121800) | Subseafloor sediment microbial communities from Guaymas Basin, Gulf of California, Mexico - Guay13, Core 4488-10 , 4-6 cm | ecosystem: Environmental > Aquatic > Marine > Hydrothermal...
CCTACAAGCAGGTCGTAGGGGCAATCCCTTGTGGTTGCCCTTTGCGGTAAAATACCTGTTTATTTGTGCTTCAGTACTTATTAGCTATTTGACAGCGGCAATAGAAAATCTTGCGCGTACTGGCAATTCAAAAAAAGATATTACCCAATAAAGCGACAATGGACGCTTCTCATATAGCTATCGCTACAATTCATGGTATAGATTATTTAATGACATGGAATTGTAAACATATAGCCAATGCGGTGATACAAAAATCATTACGCGAGATCATTGAAGTTGAAGGTTATGAAATGCCAATTATTTGTACACCTGAAGAACTACTTGGAGGAAAAGAGTCATGATTTATGATCCGATCCTAGAAGAATTACGACAATTCAAAGAAGAATATGCAGCAAAGTTTAATTATGATCTGGCTGCTATCTTTGATGACTTGAAAAAAGCTGCAAAAATGCAATGGCCATCAACTGGTGTCATTTAAGCCTAAACCGTATATTCTCCCTTTGAAACGAAAAATCCAAGAAAATCCTTGTGGGATAAGTTGTTAAGTCAATCAATTCTTTAAAAGTGTTTCGTTATTTGCTAATATGCCCCCACATTTTGAGAATGTGACAACGATTTTAGGCGTATTGACTCATGTTAGCAAATGTCTTATGAAATTGGAATTTTGCAATTTGCAATTGATTACCCAAAACAAACAGGCCGCTTTGCTCTACAAATCTTATTAGAAATGAATTTTTGTTTAGTTTGCAGACTTTTTAACATAATTTGTAGTAGTCAGATTGATGTTGAACTGATCATTATCTTAATCAGCGTAAATCATGACAATCAGCATTTCACATTTCACGCGCAAAAACTTTTGCGTGAAAAGTTGCGCGCAACTTTTGCGTGAAAACAATAATGGACGAGAAGTTGATACCCTTTCCGTCGTTGATTTTTGCTTGTAAGTACTGAAGCACAAATAAACCGGTATTTTACCGCAAGGGGCAACCACAAGGGATTGCCCCTACGGGCGGTTCGTAGGGGCAATCCCTTGTGGTTGCCCATCTCCTTGGTTGTTTCTTTTAATTAAAATACCTGAAAATTTATGGTTCAGTACTTAAGTGAATCTCAAAATAACATCCTCTTATTAATTAATTGGTTTATCCACGTCATTCAAAGTACTCATTGTTGTACTAAATTTAAGGAGTTTTTAATATGCGTGACAAAATTAGATTAGTATCATCTGCGAAAACGGGGCATTTTTATACCACGACTAAAAATAAGCGCAGTACACCTGATAAATTGGTGCTCAAAAAATTTGATCCCGTTGTACGCAAGCATGTGGAATACAAAGAAGCTAAAATCAAATAACTCACACATGATAACCCTAAAGGAGCGTTGTATATGCCCATTATTAAAATGACCGATTTAGATCTCAAAGGTAAACGTGTTCTCATTCGTGAAGATTTGAATGTGCCCTTGAAAGACGGCAAAGTGGCAAGCGATGTTCGTATAAAGGCCTCTTTGCCCACCATTAAACATGCGATGGAGGCCGGTGCTAAAGTGAGCTTGATGTCTCACTTAGGTCGTCCCAAGGAAGGTGAGTTTGATCCCAAAGCTTCTCTGGCACCCGTGGCAGAGCATTTGGAAAAGTTGTTGGGTAAGCCGGTGAAATTGGTCAAAAATTGGTTAGATGGGATAGACATGGCCGATGGTGAGGTGGTGTTGTGTGAAAATGTGCGCTTTAATAAGGGCGAGAAAAAGAATGATGATGAGTTGTCTAAAAAAATGGCGGCTTTATGTGATGTGTATGTGATGGATGCCTTTGGCACGGCGCACCGTGCCCAAGCTTCGACGCATGGCGTGGCGAAATATGCGCCTGTGGCCTGTGCTGGGCCTTTGCTGGCGGGTGAATTAGAGGCATTGGGCAAAGCTTTAGATAATCCAGCGCGTCCGATGGTGGCTATTGTTGGTGGCTCAAAAGTGTCTACTAAATTGACGGTGTTAGAATCGCTGTCTAAAGTGGTTGATCAATTGATCGTCGGTGGTGGCATTGCCAATACTTTTATCGCTGCGGCCGGTCACAATGTGGGTAAGTCTTTGTATGAAGCTGATTTGATTGAAGAAGCATCGAAACTGACGGCGGCAGCACAAGCACGGGGTGGCGAGATTCCTGTACCAACTGATATTGTTGTCGGCACTGTGAGTCCTTTCGAGCAGGCCGATGCGAAAGCCACTTTGAAGGCCGTTGATGAAGCGACTGATGATGAGATGATTTTTGATGTTGGCCCTGACACCTCGGCCAAGTTTGCTGAAATACTGAAAAAAGCCGGCACGATTGTTTGGAACGGCCCAGTAGGGGTATTTGAATACGATCAATTTGGTGCGGGAACGAAAGCCTTGTCAGAGGCGATTGCAGAAAGTAGCGCATTTTCGATTGCTGGCGGCGGTGATACCTTAGCGGCAGTGGATAAATATGGCGTGATTAAGCAAGTGTCATACATTTCAACCGGCGGGGGTGCTTTCTTAGAATTTTTAGAAGGCAAAAAATTGCCAGCCGTCGATATTCTTGAGGAACGGGGAAATTAATCAGTTATCAGTTACCAGTTATCAGTTATCAGTTATCAGTTATCAGTTATTAATTATCGCCCTTCAAATTGAAAAACTGATAGAACGCTGATTGCACTGATTATCATGATTTGCGCTGATTAAATTTTGAATGTTTAGAACCCTGATAATTGCTAACTAGTGTTTGAACGAAAACTTCAACACAGAGAACACAGAGAACACAGAGGAACACAGAGTTTCACTTGACAGAGTATCACTTCGATTTGACTCTAATTGAAGCTTCTTTTTTGTGCTGTGTGCCTCCTCATTTATGAAGTAAGGGGTTTTCGTTCAGGCACTATACTCAACACGGGAATAAACTTTCAGGCAAAAGTTTCGCTTCGCTAAACTTTTGCCTGAAAAACTTTTCTAGTTGAGGTTTTAAATAAAAAGTTTAAGTTGTGCCCGCGTGCAGTATAACTAAACTAATTGATAACTGATAACTGATAACTGATAACTTGATAACTGAGAATGACATGCTCCGAAGAACTAAAATCATCGCTACGCTTGGGCCAGCAACTGATGAGCCCACAATGTTGGATAAAATTATCCAAGCGGGTGTTGATGTTGTGCGCCTGAATTTTTCTCATCAAACGCCTGAAATTCATCAAAAACGGTTAGCCGCTTTACGTGAGTGTGCCAATACACACGGGCGCACTATTGGTGCGATTGTCGATTTGCAAGGGCCTAAAATTCGTATCGAAAGCTTTCGCGAGGGATATATTGTTCTCAAGGAAGGTGATCCTTTTATATTGGATGCCACTTTAGCGAACCATGCTGGCAATCAACAAGCGGTAGGTATCACTTATAAACAATTGCCTCAAGATGTACTTAAGGGGGATACTTTATTATTGGACGATGGCCGGATTGCGTTGGCCGTTATTAAGGTTGTCGAGACGCAAATCCAGTGTGAAGTGATTGTCGGAGGCAAACTGTCTAATAATAAAGGGATTAATCGCCAAGGGGGCGGTTTATCGGCTAATGCCTTGACTTATAAAGATCGGGCTGATATTGCCACGGCTGCCGCGATGCATGTAGACTACATCGCCGTTTCGTTTCCACGTTGTGCAGAGGATATTCATGAAGCCCGTGAATTGTTAGAAGCCGCTGGGGGCAATAGTGCCATTATTGCTAAAATAGAACGCGCCGAGGCGCTGGCTAATCATGAAGAAATTATTAAAGCGGCCGATGCGATTATGGTTGCTCGTGGTGATTTGGGCGTAGAAATTGGCGATGCTAATTTACCCCCAGCACAAAAGTTATTGATTCAAAAGGCCCGTGATTTAAATAAAATCGTCATTACCGCGACTCAAATGATGGAATCAATGATAGACAGTCCGATTCCAACGCGCGCTGAAGTCTCTGATGTCGCGAATGCCGTATTTGATGGCACGGATGCTGTGATGTTGTCAGCGGAAACAGCGGCCGGTTTATATCCTGATAAAGCCGTGATTTCTATGGATCGGGTTTGTCGACAGGCTGAAAAACAGCCGAGTATACGGATATCCAATCACCGTCTGAAAAATCAATTTAAGCGTATTGATGAAGCGGCGGCGATGGCAACCATGTACACAGCGAATCATCTCGACATCCAAGCGATTGCGGCACTGACAGAATCGGGTTCAACGCCTTTATGGATGTCACGTATTAATTCGGGCATACCGATTTTTGCTTTATCGCACCATAAAAGTACCTGTAGTAAAGTCACACTCTATAGAGGTGTCTATCCCATTGAATTTACTTCATTTTCTGAAGAACCGTTAGAAGTCAATCAGCTCATGACATCTGAATTACGACAGCGCGGTTTCATCAGTGAAGGTGATTTAGTGATTATTACAAAAGGAGACTTGAAAGGGATTTCAGGTGGCACCAATTCGATGAAAATTGTTTGTGTTGGTGAGGGTACCACAACAACCGTTGATTGAATGTTTCTTGATATTAATAACGACAAGGATTGTTTGCTTATGAAAGGATAAAAAACCTTGCGAGATTTTCGTTCCAACTTTAGTTTGCGAGATTTTCGTGAAATATTTAAAAACTTATGTATAACGATGAAGGTGAAACCTAGGGGAAAAGATATCGCATACGTGCCAACCCCGAGGGGTTGAAAATAACGCCTAGGTGGAAACGGGGAAAAACCATTTAAATTTCTTTCTCATTAACTAATCCAGAGGAAAACTTTATGCTTATTTCTATGCGTCAACTGCTCGATCATGCAGCAGAAAATGGTTATGGCTTGCCAGCCTTTAATGTTAATAATATGGAACAAGTCCATGCTATCATGCAAGCTGCTGACGCAACGGATAGTCCAGTCATTATGCAAGGTTCAGCCGGAGCGCGTGCTTATGCCGGTGAACCGTTTCTACGTCATTTGATTTCCGCCGCGATAGAAATGTATCCACATATCCCTATCGTGATGCATCAAGATCATGGTTCTGAACCAGCCGTCTGTTTGCGTTCCATACAAAGCGGTTTTAGCTCCGTCATGATGGATGGCTCCTTAATGGCGGATATGAAAACGCCTTCCAGTTATGAGTACAATGTCAACGTCACCAAAACAGTAGTTGATATGGCACATGCTGGCGGCGTGTCGGTTGAAGGTGAACTGGGTTGCTTAGGCTCCTTGGAAACCGGCGAAATGGGTGAAGAAGACGGCCATGGTGCCGAAGGCAAATTGTCCATGGAACAATTATTAACCGATCCAGAACAAGCCGCTGATTTTGTTAAGCAAACGGGTGTTGATGCCCTCGCTATCGCGATTGGTACCAGTCACGGTGCTTACAAATTCACTCGCCCACCGACTGGGGAAATTTTAGCCATTGCTCGCATCAAAGAAATCCATGCCCGCATTCCAGACACCCATTTAGTCATGCACGGTTCCTCATCAGTGCCACAAGAATGGTTGGCTATCATCAACAATTATGGTGGTGACATGGGGCAAACTTACGGCGTGCCTGTAGAAGAAATCGTCGAAGGGCTCAAGCATGGTGTGCATAAAGTCAACATTGACACCGACTTGCGTATGGCTTCCACCGGTTCCGTTCGTAAATTCTTAACTGAACAACCGTCAGTATTTGATCCCCGCAAATTCCTCAAAGAAGCCACTAAGGGCATGACGAGCATCTGCAAAGCCCGTTACGAAGCTTTTGGTTGTGCCGGCATGGCCTCAAAAATCAAAGCTGTTTCGTTAGAGGAGATGTTTAATCGTTATAAAAGCGGTGACTTGGATCAGCGTGTGCAGTAAAGAGTAGGTCAATGCCACCTTCGTATCGGGCAGACACGCAGGCCAGCCCCTACAAAAACCAACGTATTTAGGGGCTTCCGGGGGCGAAGGCGAAGGTGGCATTGAAAGATAGCATTTTTCATTTGGATTAAATACAACAAAGGGCAACCACAAAGATGTCTCGTAGGGTGGATAAACGGGCGACATTGAACTTTAATATCAAACTCAGATTGAAGCCGCCCGTTTGCCCACCATCTTCGTTTCCCCTATAAAAATAGGCAACACCTTTAACACCAGCCCGTTATGAATGAAAATCAATAGCTTAGGTTTTCCCCTACAACTGATGTATTTCACGCAAAAATGCTATAGCAGGTAGGTGTTACCCTTTTCACCCTGAAAACAGTGGGCAATAGCCCACCTGACATCTAATCTATAATCTTTCAGCTAATTATTTTCAAAATGGCGTAAGCCCAGAAATGCTTGGAGAAAAATCAATGACTGAAACCACCCATAAACTGATTTTACTGGGATCAATCAGGGAAGGATTTGATCCTGAAGTCACCCATGAAAAACTCGCCATTGTCTTTGATATCGATCTGAAAAAAATCCCTAAATTATTAAAAAAACCGACTGTCATTAGAAAAAATTTAACCCCTGAATCCGCGTATCGGTATAAAACAGGCTTAGACAAAATCGGTGTGTTATGCCATATAAGCCCCCCACTTACTTGAAATGAATGAAAACCCAACCTAGCCTAAGCTTTCTGATGACAGATAACGTTTATAAAATAGTGTTACTTGGAAAAATTGCGGATGGATTTGATGCTGCAATTGCCCATGATCAATTGGCGAGTATTTTTAATATCGATATCAAAAAGATACCAAAATTATTAAAGAAACCGGTTGTGATTAGAACTCATTTAAAGCGTGATGCCGCGCTGCGATATCAAACAGGATTAGAAAAAATAGGCATCTTATGTGACATCATTCCACCGTTAGATTCCCCTCCCACTGCTGTTGCCAATACCGAAGAGCCTGATATCATTATTGAAGACAGCGCAAAACCCCTCTTGTCTGAAACTGAAACCTTTACACTGGTTGACGACATTAAAAAGCAAAACACACTGATTCTTGATGGCGAAAGCTTGCGCGTCATTAATATCAAAATGCCGTTCAGTTCAATCATGATCTTTCTGATTAAATGGCTATTCGCCGCTATCGTCACGATAATGATTATTGGCGGAATAGGTTATGTGATATGGTTTTTTCTGGGTACACAGATCAGCGATTTTATACAACAATGGCTTCAATTTCTGAAAGGTTTATAAAAAAATGGAAGATGAAAATCAACACGTAGTGATTACCGATATTAAAATGCCCTTTTTTTCGATGGTGGTTTTTATGATTAAATGGGTATTTGCCATGATTCCCGCCCTCATCATTGCAGGTGCCTTATTCTTTGGTGTCACAATATTAGTCAGTATGTTTAACATCAAAGAAATGTTGGGCGGGTTTGTACCCTAAATCAATGTTCTAAAAACGTGTCGGGTGGGCTTTGTGTTGTCCACCACCTACATGTATGAATTTATTAACGAAGGTGGCATTGGGGCAGTTAAAAACGCAAAATAGTTATCCCTAACCGTTTTGTTGGTAACATTTAATGAAAGTACCATTCCTCGTAGGGTGGGTAGCGTCTTTTTGCTGCCCACCATCTAACTTTTTACTCTCCAACTTTTCGAAAGTAATTAATTAAAACTTCTTTATTATCCAATTTCTTTCCTTTTTCTATTAAAATCATATAAAATTGAACGGTTGAACACTCATTGGCCCCTAGTTGATATTTTAAAATTGAACAATTGAACACTCATTTTACCCCTGTTTACCTCTAAAACTGAACAACGGAACATTAAAAAATATTTAACAAAATCAACTACTTATTTTTATTCTTTTTTCTTACATAACAGAATCATCTGATTTGAATGAAAAAAAACGGAGGTTAAATGGCAGATAAAAATATCTTTCTTAAACAAATGAATCTCCGCAATTTTCTGAGTTTGCATGAGGTTTCATTGCCCTTTAAACCCTTAACGGTTTTAGTGGGGGCTAATGCGAGTGGTAAGTCCAATATTTTAAAAGCTTGTTTGGTATTAAACCGAATGATACAACGCCGAGAGACTTTACCTGAGAGTACTACCATTCAAGGCTGGACTTGGGCTGGTGAACCTCATGGTCAAATTGATTTTGAAATTCAACTGGAAATAGATAACAAGCCAGTTATCTATCGTCTTGTATTACAAAACAGCTCTAAAAAGCCAATCTATACAGAAAACTTACTCATAAATGATGTTGAAGTGATTTCGGTTCAAGACGGTAAAGGACAAATTAGAGATGAAAATAAGGAAAGTCCTATTCTCAGTTATTCATCTGAAAAATTAGCCTTAACGTCTGCTGGTGATTATGGCACTAAACCAATAACTAATCTATTGACAGACTTTATTAAAAACTGGGCATTTTTTAACTTTATGCCTGAAATGATGCGTGGTAAAAACGTGCTATTTGTCAACCCCACCTTGGACATCCCAAGTCAATTGGATGATGACGGCTCAGTCTTAAAGCGTTTATTATTTTCGTGGCATGAAAAAAACGCGGATAAATTTGAGGCTGTCAGCCAAGCACTTGCCTCATCTGTTACCCAATTTCGTTTAAAAAGCCTAAATGAAGAGGACGAATTAGGTTTACTTGAAGGTTATGAAAAACCGATTCCATTAGATAAAGCCTCCGACGGTACTTTGCGTTTATTGGCATACTATACTTTACTCAATCAATCTGAATTACCGCCCTTAATCGCTATTGAAGAACCTGAACGCAATCTTCATCCAGCCGCTTTGCCCGAAGTGGCTAACTTACTTGAAGAACTTGCCTTGAAAACACAAGTGATTGTGACAACTCATAGTGCCCAATTTATTGATGCGTTTGAGAAAGAGAATTTAGGCAAGAGTTTAGGCGTTTTACTGCTTCAAAATCATAAAGGCTATGGCACCCAAATCATTGATTTTGAAGAAAAACAAAACAATCGAACGGCACTAAGTGGTTGGGTAAAAGACTTTGGGATTGGAAGTGCTATTTTTGATAGTGCGCTTTTATAGGGAGAACTGATTTTGCCAAGTGTAAGAATTTGGACCCCAGAATCCGATTATGATGCTAAAGCCGTTTTGTTATTATCAGAAAAGTTAGTGGCTCATTTTGGTATTAAAATATCCATCAATATCAAAGGTAAACCGGATCGACAAGTTGCCAAAAAAGGTTCAACTGGACTGAAAAATGCCATCAAAAATTACCTTCAAGAGGATCTGTGTGTTATTTTTGTGATAGATCATGATGGGCCTCAAGCTCAAGCAAACAGAAGACAAGAACCTAATTCTTTAATCAACCAAATAGAAAAAGTGGTCAAATTAAAAGAATTTCAAGGGCGAGTCCATTTAGTTGAAGCGGTTAATGAATTAGAAGCATGGTTATTGATTGATTGTACTGGTATTTTTTGCTATTTTGCCCAAAACCATCATGCTTTGCCAAAGACTTGTAAACAAAATTTATGTTCAAGAGAATGCCGAGATAAGATTAGACAACATAAAACATTCTGGCGTTTGATCACAAAATACACGAGTGGCGATACGGCCTCAATTGAGGAACCTGAGCAAGGCAGTGACAAAGGTGTCAAAGAATACTTGATAAAATTTTCTGAAGAGATTTATCAAGTATTACATCCAGAGAAACACAAAATGGATAAAAATAGTCAATATAAAGAGGCGCTTGCACCTAAGATTGCAGAATATATTGAAATTAATGACGACACTCTAAAACGTAGTGAGTCTTTAACCCATTTGGGATACCAACTTAAAGCATGTGTTCAAATGATTGAGGTTTAATTCTTCACATTATTTTTTAGTGTCTCAAAACGGCAATCCCCGTTTTTTGGTGATTTTCAGGAGTTCAAAAATTCAGGGTTTCATTGTTTCATTATTTGTTTGAAAACCTGACATGTTTTCAAAACATGTCAGGTTTGGTCTGTGAAATTATTTATCTGAAGGTGGCTGCGATAAATCGCGCCATGCTTCAATCAGTTATATAAGTTGCCCAAAAAAACTATAAAATTTTGAACACTTTTGTATGTAACAAAACTATAAACCTTAAGAGTCACTGTTCACGCCAGTTTTGAGTTTTACTGGTATTAAAAGCTATAGATACTTGGTGTATCAAAACGACTATCGCGTAAGTTATTTGTTGCTATGTCCCTAAACCTTCAAGTATTCAGGGGCTGTAGGGGCGTACTGACGTGTTCGCCCAGGCCTTCGATGTTCAAGTTTTTGCGCGCAAAAAATCGAAAGCTAAACAAGAGCTAGAAAACATGATGGCTATGTTTGCTCACAAATTTCGTGGCCCATTGCAAAGTATTCAATATAATGCCGAACATGACAATCAGAAACAAGTCACTTTGCAAGCTCTGCAAATGATGTCTGGATTACTTAATATGTTTAGCCTCATTGCAACAGATGCTGAGTTATTCCAACGAAAATTACAACAAGATATGGATGGTAATGGCACGCTAAAGGATGTATTAGAAAAAGCTTTATTACTTGTCATCAAACAAATATTAACGCTTGATAATGCGAAAAAAATCCGCCAACATTATCTTTCTTATGCTAAAAGAACAAAACAAGTGCCAACGATCACAACACGTAAACAGTGGGTAGAAGATTATGACTCTTTATAACGATCAAAAAATAAGTGACTCTGATTTGCAAACGGGTTTAATTGATTGGCAGAACCGGCATTACAGTTATTCAGGACAATGTGAAATTTTCGAGTTGATTCGACTAAAAGGAGAAAAAAAATGGAATAAGCATATTGAAAATGAAGATTTTGTTGCCCAAATGTACGCCAGCTTTTTATTCTGTTGCGTCGAATTAAAATCAAGAACACAAGCAAGGCCTTTCACAGATAAAGCGGCAACATCGAAAGGGCCTGGATACTGGGTCAATTTAACTTACTTGATTGATTCTAAAAAAGAGACTTTCTTTGAGTCACTGAAATCTATTGCTTACCATCGGCTCAACGACAGAAAGTTTTGAACCAAACCTGACAGGTTTAAAAAACCTGTCAGGTTTACGATTTGGTGTTGTCAGGGAGCATATCTGAAAGGGCGTTCGCCCTCCCCAAAATCCATTAGAATCAGGAAAAATTTAATAACGTAAGCCTATTTAAAAACTGATGTATAACGATGAGGTGGATTTTTCCAAGTCTCTAATTGCTGATTCATATCTGATATTTTCTACAATGAATACCTTATTACAAGTACAGGATTTGACGAAAACTTACCATGACGGTGTCACAGAATTTGTTGCTCTACGTCATATCGAATTGAGTTTGCAAGCGGGCACTTTTTCAGCACTGTCAGGCCCATCTGGTTGTGGTAAAACCACATTACTGAATATTATTGGGTGCATAGAAGTACCTGATGAAGGCTCTATTTCATTTGAAGGGCAGAAGGTGCCTTTTGAGAAAATGACCGTTTTGGACAAATTTCGTCGTGAAAACGTGGGACTCGTTTTTCAGGACTTTAATTTAATCTCTGTTCTGACGGCTTATGAAAATGTGGAGTTACCCTTATTATATAATAGTAAGGTGTCAGCAACAGAACGCCGTCGGCGGGCAAAGGCACTACTTACCGCAGTGGGTTTAGCCGAACATCTTCATAAATATCCCCGCGCCTTGTCGGGTGGGCAATGTCAACGGGTTGCCGTAGCCAGAGCCATGGTGAATCATCCAAAACTGGTTTTAGCTGATGAACCGACGGCTAATCTGGATAGCCAATCAGCACAGGATGTGATGCAATTGATGCACAAGTTGAATGAACAACAGGGCAGCGCTTTTTTAATTGCCACACATGATCCCAGGGTGATGGATCAATTTGACCAGAATTATGCTATGTTAGAGGGGCAAATCCAAAGATGACATTATTTCGTTTTGCATTTAGAAATATGTGGCGCAATAAACGCCGTTCCGTTTTGTCTACAGCTACCGTAGCGTTTGGAACCTTGGCGGTGTTGGTTGCGGCCGGTTTTATGGAATATTCTTTTTATGGTTTACAGGAAACCACTATTCGGACTGATTTAGGGCATATTCAAATCGAAAACCCAGCCCCATTGCAAAAAGCCAGCGGTGAACATCCTTTGATGTATGGATTAGAAAATGTGCCCACCCTTAAAAAACAAATTAATGACATGCCTACAGTGCGCTACAGTATGGCGCGTTTGGAATTACAAGGTATTATCAGCAATGGTGAACAATCAGAAATTTTTGTTGGGCGCGGTGTGGAAGCCGATAAAGAAGAGGCGTTTGCCTCTAGCTTTGCGCCATTAATCGCTGGCAAAGGTTTATATCAAGCGAGCCTGGAAGAACCTCAAGAACCTCATATTGTCTTGGCTGAAAATTTAGCCGCTAAGCTAGAAGTGAAACCGGGTGATTGGGTGACGATTTTAACCACAACCGTTTACGGCGGTTTAAATGGAATGGATTTCAAAGTGGCCGGATTAGTACGCCATTTTACGCCAGAATATAATGAACGATTTGTCATGTTCACCTTACCCGTTACTCAAGACTTATTACAAACAGATAAAATCTCTCGTCTTATCGTCGTCTTGCGTGAAACCAGCCAAACCGATATTTCAATCGCACAAATACGCACCCAATTTCCCAATCTCACCGTGATACCTTGGTATGAAAAGGCCACTTTTTATCACAGTGTCGTCAATTTGTATTGGACGATTTTCGGTTTTTTAGGGAGTATTATTATTATCGTCGTTATCCTCACATCCTTTAATACCTTAATGATGACTGTCATGGAACGCATTCCAGAAGTCGGCACCTTAATGGCCGTAGGCATACCGCGTGTCAAGGTGATGTGGGGGTTTTTATTAGAAGGTGGTTTAATAGGATTGTTTGGTGCTATCATTGGTGTCATAGCCACTTTATTGGTGGCAGTAGTCGTCAACTTAATACAAATTCCCATGCCACCGCCACCCGGCGGGACTTTCGGTTATCCCTTTAAATTACATTTAGTGGGTGAATATTTCATTGTTATACCGTTGTTAATTACCTTCGCCTGTATGTTGGCAACTTATATACCGGCCCGCTATGCTTCACGCTTAAATATTAGTTGGGCTTTGCGACATCGTTAATGATTTTTGGAGCACGGGCGCATTTTTATTTTCCCACTCTTTTCATGAAGGGCACTGGGCTCGTTGAGTGGGAAAGCTTCACACAAAGCCAACAACAAGGAATTGCCCAATCGAGATTATTGAAAATCCAAAATCTTGAGCGTTTTGAATATACTGAAAAATATAATAAAATGAATGACCTTAAATGAATCTTCTACTGTTGATTTGGGGCGCATTCCCAAAAAAAGGTCATTATCAATCTCGCTTGAGTATTTTTCTATAAAAGCGGCTTAAATAAATAATAAATATGAATTATGTGCAAACCATTAATCAGCTATTAAAACCAAAAACCAATCTTAATGACAAAATCATTGATTTGTTTGCCGGTTGTGGTGGTTTATCGCTCGGATTTGAAGCCATGGGATTTAAGACACAAGGCTTTGAAATGGAGAGTACTGTAGCTCAAACCTATACGCAAAATCTTCAAGGAGAGTGTGTTACCAAAAAACTGGGGACAAATATTGATTTTATTTCTGATGAGGCTGATATCATTATTGGTGGCCCTCCTTGTCAACCATTTAGTGTTGGTGGACATCAAAAAGGACAAAAAGATAATAGAGATGGTTTTCCGATTTTCCTCAATGTACTCCAAAAAAACAATCCTAAACTCTTTTTGTTTGAAAATGTCAGGGGCATGTTGTACAGCAATAAATGGTATTTTGATCAAATCATGGCAGAACTCATTGCCTTAGGTTACATTATTGATTATCAACTTTTAAATGCCGTCAATTATGGGGTACCGCAAAACAGGGAAAGATTATTTGTGGTAGGGCATCGTAGCCAATTTACCTTTCCAGAAGCGAGTAGAAAAAAAATCACGGTTGCAGAGGCTATTGGCGATTCAATGTATCAAGTCATTGATGAGTCTAAAATTTTAACCCCTTCAATGGATAACTATGTGAAAAAATACGAAACCGCTTCTCAATGTATTAATCCACGCGACTTATACCCCAATAAGCCGGCAAGAACCTTAACTTGTCGAAATATCGCTGCACCAACCGGTGATATGCACAGAGTTAAATTACCTGATGGCAGAAGGCGCAGATTAGTTGTCCGAGAAGCGGCAAGATTACAAAGTTTTCCTGATTGGTTTGAATTTTATGGTACTGAAACCAATCAATTCTATCAAATTGGTAACGCAGTGCCACCTCTATTAGCTTATCATTTAGCACAATCCATTAAAAATTGCCTAGATAAGGGGCCATTATATGAAAAAGAGGAAATTTAAAAAAAACCATTTTTTCAAGCCTATACCCACATTATTTTAAATGAATATGTATCTGAAAAATAGTCAAAAATAGGCCAATATCAGAACAATCATTGAAGAAGCTATTGATATTCTTTCTGTTATGGGTATACCTATTTGCTCACGCAAAGCCGCTAAGACGCAAAGCATAATGACTTGGCACCTTTGCGCCTTTGCGCCTTTGCGTGAGATTAAAAAGATCACCATTTTTGAAATGATTTTTCTGACAATCTATCTCAAAATATTTTGGTGTACCAACTGTGTTTTTTTTAGGCTATTATTTGAAAGGAGAAATTATGATAAAACTGAGACGTGCTCATAAATGGTTTGGCATGACTGGCAGGATCGTTTTGTTGAACGTGTTGTTGACAGGGGCCGTTGCGGCCGCACCTAATGCTCAAAACTTACTAGAGGAAGTGGATAAACACCGCTTGGGGTGGGATAGTGTGGAAGTGGAGGTGAATATTACCACCACGAAATCATGGGGTAAAAAAACGGTGAAACGTTACTTAGTCAGAGTGACGGGCAAAGAACGTTCTTTGGTGAAGTTTCTTAATCCAGAGGAGCGGGGGCAATATTTATTGATGCGAAACGAAGGAATGTGGATGTATTTCCCCAATACGCGGCGGGCAATCCGTATCACGCCTTTGCAACGTTTGACTGGCAACACTTCAAACGGTGATATTGCTAATCTGCCTTTTTCGGGTAATTACACGCCCCAATTATTGGGCAGCGAAAACGTTGGTGGCGTAGCCACTTGGGTTTTAGAACTGAAAGCATTTTCACGCGCTGCCACCTATCCGACAATCAAAATCTGGGTCAGACAAGATAATCACACGCCTTATCGTGCTGAGTACTATCTGGCTTCCGGTAAGTTGATGAAAAACGTGGATTATGTGGCCTACGAAGACAGGGCAGGTTATTTGGTGTTAAAGACGATGCAATTCAGAGTGCCTCATAAACCGAATGAAGTGAGTGAAATGCAGTTCACTCGCATTGAACCCAAAACCTTTCCGGCTTACTGGTTTCAAAAAAATTATTTACCACGCTTATGAAACAATTTTTGCTGATAAAGTGGCTTTGTTTTGTCAGCCTAGTGGGTGTTTTTGGGCTGACAAAAGCAAGCGCACAGCTAGAATGGTCAATAGAGCCTAAAACGGAAATGAAATGGCAAGATTCACGTTCCAATCAGTTTGATATTTTGAAAGAATCGGCGCGTTTCGGTAAAGTTGAAGGCCGTATGGGTATGGAATTGGGGATGCAATACGAGAAAACCGCTACGGTATCTTGGCTAGGTTACGTGACAGGAAACGAATGGGAGGAGAAAAAATATAGTCGTTTCCGCGAAGCTTATTTAGGCCATGAATGGACAGAATTAGGTTTGGAAGTGAGTTTAGGACGACGCATTATACGTCAAGGTACGGGTTATATTGCGCGTCCTAGCAGTCTTTTGGAAGGCCAAGTACGGCGGCAAGACCCAGACGATCATTGGGGAGCATTACTGGGCAGTGATATGCTCTTTTTACAATGGTTTAAAGAAGATAGCACATTGAGCTTTGCTATCACTGACTCTGATAAAAATCGGAACCCTCGTGAACGGCCTGATGTCGTCTTTCGTTATGAAACACTGTGGGGAGATGCGGATTTTGCTGTAGTCGCGGGCCTACCTGATCCCGCGTTTGGTTTCGCTTGGGCTAATGTCTTTGGTGAGGGATTGGAACTTCACGCGGATATACTGGCACAACGAGGCACAACACGGGCTTATCACCAAGTCACACAAGAAAACTCTGATCCGATGTTATATACGGATTATCCTTATGTTTCGCCTTGGGAAGACAGTGGACGTTTTTTTCTGTATAGTGTGTTAGGTGGGCAATATACGATAGGCCAAACCAATCTGATTTTTGAATGGTTACATGACACAAGAGGTTTGAGCCGTTCACAATTTCAAAAATGGTCTGCTTTAAGTCAATACCATCGACAACTCTTCGATACTCAAGCTTCTTTGAATGCGGTAGCACAAGCTAATTTGCTTTGGGATTTGGATACCTTAACGACTCAAGGGAGTATGCGAGATTATTTGTTTTTACGCGCGGGCAAAAATACAGGTACTTTACAACCTTCAGTCAATTTATTGTGTAATGCTCAAGACGGTAGTTGTGTGTTCAGTCCAGAAATGCGTTATAAAGCAGGGTTGTTAGATTTTAAAGCGTTGTTACAAATAGCGCGTGGCGCTGCGGATACTGAGTTTGGTAGTATTCCGCAACACAATACTTTTATCATACAAGTGCGTTATCAATTTTTCTAAACTCATCTAAAGGAGGTTTTTTATGCGTCATTTCTCGTTAATCACTGGTGGATTCTTTTTGCTCTTTTCATTCTCGCTTTCGGCAGCAGAATTGAAGGTGCATATTACCGGCATTGATGATGTGAAAGTGGGAAACATTATGGTGGGTGTTTATGAGAGTGAGGCCGCTTTTTTGAATGATGATGGCCGCATAGCTCAAGCCAGTGTGCCAGTCAGAGAGGCCAAGGCGGGCCTGATCATGACTCAATTTGATTTACAGGTAGGCAAAACTTATGCGATTGCCGCTTATCATGATGCCAATGGCAATGAAAAACTGGATACCAACTTTTTTGGTATACCCAAAGAAGGTTATGGTTTTAGTAACAACGCTCGCGGTACTTTTGGCCCCCCTTCTTTTGAAAAGGCGGCCTTTGAACTCATTCTTGAGAAAAACCAATTTGTGAGTTTTTATTTATCCTATTAGTCGTTTTGTTTCACGCAAAGACGCGAAGGCGCAAAGGTGCCTAGTCATTATACTTAGCGTCTTTGCGGCTTTGCGTGAGCAAAAATCAGCGGCATCAGCGTTCTATCAAAAATCAATCGAGGAAAATGTTGTGAACAAATTGAATGAACTTAGCTATCGCTTTTCAATTAGGCTTTTAGGCTTCATGAAGAAGGGGTTTTTTATAACAACCGTTTTCATTCTGGGGAATGGCAATGTGTTGGCGCAGAATTTACCGCTCGCTCCTAATCTGATTAATCTGAATTCTCAAGAGGGTGAACGGTTGCTGATGGAGAGCAAAGTGCGTCAAGATTATCTGCCATTGAGTATCCACTTTACTCCCCAACAAAACAAGGCCTATTGTGGGGTGGCCAGTAGTGTGATGGTTTTGAATGCCTTATCGGTTCCTGCTCCTGAAGCACCTGAATATGGGCAATTTCATTTTTTTACGCAGAACAACTTTTTGAATCGCAAAACGGATTCAATCATCACTGCGGAGGTGATTTCTAAGCAAGGCATCACTTTAGATCAGTTAGGTGAACTGCTGAAAGCCCATGACGTGAAAACCAAGGTTTTCCACACTGATGAGACGAGTTTGGCAGCATTTCGTGCTTTGGCTATTCAGAATTTATCTGAATCTGGAAATTTCTTTGTCGTCAACTATTTACGTCGTGCGCTTCTGCAAAAAATGGGTGGACATTTTTCGCCTTTAGGGGCTTATCATGAAGCAACGGATCGCTTTCTGATTTTAGATGTGTCGCCTTATCTCTATCCGCCCGTTTGGGTAACAGCAGAAGCACTTTGGGGGGCTATGGATACAACTGATTCGGTTGTAGACGCGAAGCGGGGATTTGTGATCGTCAGTACTGATTTGAATGCTGATTGACAAGCAGAGGCTGATTCTAGGGATTAAAAAAATGATTTTCCGTCTGGAATGAGAATATTTTTGAATAGGCTTGATTTATTATATGTCAATCAAATTTCACGCAAGAGACGCAAAGACGCTATTTCTACAGTGCTTTTTAGCGTCTTTAGCGTCAAAGCGCGTTTATCTATCTAAGTACTGAACCATAAATTTTCAGGTATTTTAATTAAAAGAAACAACCAAGAAGAGGGGCAACCACAAGGGATTGCCCCTACGGGCGGTTCGTAGGGGCAATCCCTTGTGGTTGCCCCTTGC
>Ga0180298_1000085_pt1 | contig 18281 bp, 15 predicted proteins | sample GuaBasSediGuay13_FD_121800 | JGI IMG/M metagenome (GOLD analysis project Ga0180298, IMG submission 121800) | Subseafloor sediment microbial communities from Guaymas Basin, Gulf of California, Mexico - Guay13, Core 4488-10 , 4-6 cm | ecosystem: Environmental > Aquatic > Marine > Hydrothermal...
AACAGATATTTTAGCGCAAAGGGCTCATCAAGTGGGATTGCCCCTACATGGCATTGCGTAGGGGCAATCCCTTGTGGTTGCCCCATTTCAAAATACACGAAAATTTATGCTTCAGTACTTACTTTCATTAAATGTTACCAACAAAACGGTTAGGGATAACTATTTTAATTTTATTAAATAATAAATCAAGAAGTTATTTAAAATCAGCGATGTAGAGACGCGAGGCATCGCGTCTCTACTGACAGATTAACTTTTGGGCCAGTTTTTTCTCAAAAAAAGAATCTGGGTGCGTAACATCAGTCAATAAGTTATGAATTAAAATCTGGTGTCGATTTGCTCTGCAGAGCAAATCGGGCATTGAGACGCTTCGCAATAGCGTCTCTACTGGCATATCGCAAATCTGGTGTCGATTTGCTCTGCAGAGCAAATCTGGCAGATTAACTTTTGGGCCCGTTTTTTATCAAAAAAAAATATGGGTGCGTAACATCAGTGATTAAAATCAATTTATTGTTTTGATAAATTTTGATAAATATTAACTCATTTTTAAATCAATTTATTGTTTTAATAAAGTATTAGGCTCTTCAAAACAAGTTGTTTGCCCACCACAAGGGCTTTCGCTACGGATTGCACCATTGGTTAATCTACCCGCAATCGGGCTTGCGCGCTGGGCTTGCACCTACGGTTACCACCAATGGGTTGCCCTTTTGAAAATAATGATTTGAAACGCTATAGAAAAAGGCACCTGAAACAGATTGAGATTAGATTGTAGTAGCAAACCAGTATATCTGCTCTTGGATTACCTTGATATTCAAATTTAGTATATTATTATATTCTGTTTAAGGTACATTTTTAACCACAGAGGAATATGGCTATGCGTAGAATGCTTTATTTTATGTTGCCCGATGTGGCGCATTGCAAATCGCTCGTCACTTCACTACGAAAAGTAGGGCTTGTAGAACAAGATATCCATGTCGTGGCACGTAACGATATTCCACTAGAAGGTTTACATCAAGCGTCTGCATTGCAAAAAACGGAACTCGCTTATGGCTTGGAATTAGGAGTAGGTGTGGGCGGTATCGCCGGTATGTTGGGTGGTTTATTGGCAATCACTTTTCCGCCAGCTGGTGTGGTGCTTGGCGGTGGCGCTGTTCTTCTTGCAACGACGATAGCAGGTGCGGGTTTCGGTACCTTGCTTTCAGCTTTGATTGCCCGTGATATACCTAATCACGAGTTAGAAGCTTTTCAAACCCGTATTGCTGAGGGAGAGATTTTGCTGATATTGGCAATACAAACCTCGCGAGTTAAAGAGATCAGTCGATTAGTTAGAATCACTCATCGGGAAGCGGAAATTGGTGTTGTCAAACCCTCTGCTTGGCAAAAAACGTTTACCCATTTTGAAGCACGTCACCCCTGAGATAGATAAATCATGCGAATTTTAATCATGATCGTTGTTCCGATTCATTTATGCTAACAAATGTTAACAATAGCACTCTTTTCAAATAAGTACTGAAGCACAAATAAACCGGTATTTTAGCGCAAGGGGCTTGCTTTTATTAAAATACCTGAAAATTTATGGTTCAGTACTTAGATATCGTTTTATTTTTAATTGACAATACTCAATCACTATGCGCTATCAATTAAATCAATTAGGGCAAAACAAAATTCCCTTTCTATTTGTGATTGATTTTGAAGTCAAAAATTTTTATATTGCGCCGTTTGACAAACTAGACAGTCAGATTTTATTTTCAATCAATGGATTTTCTAATGTCACCGAAACACAGTATGCCAAAAATCAACGCCCTCAGAGATTTCAATTAAAAAAAAAGCGGTTAGTTTTGCAAGATACACGGCCGCATTTAACCGTGTTATCAAAGAAATGACTGAAGGTAATACTTATTTACTCAATTTAACCTTTCCAACCGAAATAGAATTAGAAGAGACTTCACTATTAAATCTCTTTCTTGCCAGTCAAGCTCAATTTAAACTGTATTTTAAAGATCAATTTATTACCTTTTCGCCTGAAAGATTTATTCAAATAAAAAACAATCGGATTAAAACCTATCCCATGAAAGGCACTATTGATGCCTTGATTCCAAACGCTGAAGAAAAAATTTTAGCCGATGAAAAGGAAAAAGCAGAACATACGATGGTAGTCGATTTACTGAGAAATGATTTGTCAATCGTCTCTAAAAAAGTGAAAGTCAATCAATTCAGATACTTAGACAAAATCAAAGCGGGCCCAAAAACCCTTTTACAAGTCAGTTCAGAAATTGAAGGTGTTTTAGAAAATAATTGGCGTGATAAAATTGGTGATATTTTACTAGCCCTTCTTCCAGCGGGATCGATTTCAGGTGCTCCAAAAAGAAAAACCCTTGAAATTATCAACACCGTTGAAGGGTACAAACGGGGTTTTTTTAGCGGCGTATTTGGCTACTTTGATGGTAACCAATTAGACAGCGCCGTCATGATTCGCTTCATAGAAAAAAAGGGCAACCAATTGATTTACAAAAGTGGTGGGGGTATTACCATTGACAGCCATATCACATCTGAATATCAAGAAATGTTAGACAAGGTTTATATTCCAATCCTATAGGTGTTCAGAAAAATAATTTGAGGGCGAACACGCAGCTTGAGGGCGAACATACGTGTTCGCCCTTTTACCGTAATTATCTCATAACGTGAAACAAAAATGTTAAGACGCTTTCTGACAAACGCCCTAATCTTTTTATTACCAGCCTTTGTTATTGGTATTGTTATTTATTACCAAGAACTCAATCGCGAAAAAACGGTTTTAGAAATCCAAGCTATTGAAAGCTTACAGGGGCAAAATGAACAAATTCTCAATGAATTTAACTATATTGTTTCAGATTTAATGTTCTTAGCGGAACAACATGAATTACAACGCTTCTTTGACAAGGCTACCCAAGAACAACGCCTTATGTTGGCAACAGAATATCGTTTATTTGCGGCCAAAAAAAAGCTTTACGATCAAATTCGTTTTTTAGATGAAACAGGGATGGAAATCGCTCGCGCCAATTTTAATGCCGATCATCCCGCTATTGTGCCAGTTGATAAACTTCAAAATAAAGGAAAACGATACTATTTTCGGGACGCTTTTTTGTTAGAACGAGGCGAAGTATTTGTTTCACCATTTGATCTCAACATTGAAAACGGACAAATAGAAGCCCCTTTAAAGCCGATGATTCGATTTGGTACCCCCGTATTTGATCAAGCTGGACAGAAACGGGGTATCGTATTGCTCAATTACTTGGGAGCAAGACTACTGACAAAACTTGAACAAAGGGCCGCTAACGCTTCCAGTGATATTATGCTAGTGAATGCCAAAGGATTCTGGTTAAAAGGCACTCAACCAGAACAAGAATGGGGTTTTATGTACGGTCGTGACAACACGTTTGGCAACTCGTTTCCAGAAGAATGGCAACAAATCATTAAAACTCAATTAGGGCAATTTGATACGAATAATGGTTTATTTACCTTTCAGACTATCTATCCTCTTTTAGAAGGTCAAAAATCCAGCACTGGGGCACAACAGGCCTTTTCCCCAAGCCTGACTTCATTGGGGGCACCAGACTATTACTGGAAGATGATATCGCATGTGCCCGCCTCAAGATTACAGGCCATATCACGTCAGATTCTAGCCCAAATGGCAATACCCTTTATCGCACTGGTCTTGTTGATTTTGGTGATTATAGCCTTTTTAACTCAAAGTCGTATCAAACATATTAAGGCCGAAGCCGCCTTACGAGAGAGTGAAGAACGATTTAAAGCCATTGTCACGGCCATTCCGATTCCCATGGCGATTACCCGTCTTTCCGACGGTAGCTTTGTGTATGCCAATGAGCACTATGGAGACTGTTTCAACATTTCACCTGAGCAGTTGATAGGTTTGACATCCCATGACTTGTGGACTAACCGGAAACAATTATTAGCCTTACTCAAAAGGGATGGCTATATCCACAATATGGAATTGAAAACTAAACCGATTGATGGCAAGTCTTTTTGGATAATGGCCTCATTTCGTCCCATGACTTTCAATGGTGAATCGGCCATGATTAGTGTCGTTTACGACATCACCAAGCGCAAACAAACTGAAAAGAAACTTCAAGAGCAACATGAGTTTTTGCAACATGTGATGGATTCACTTGATCATCCCTTCTATGTCATTGATGTGAACACCTACCAAATAGGTGTTGCCAACTCAGCTACAAAAGCCTTAGGCCTATGGCCAGGTGCAACCTGTTATGCGCTGACGCATAAGAGAAGCAAACCTTGTACTGGCGTAAACGATCCGTGTCCACTTCAAGAAATCAAGAAAACTAAAAAACCGTTGGTTGTAGAACATATCCATTTTGATAAAGCCGGCAATCCGAGAAATGTCGAAGTACATGGTTTTCCTATTCTGGATCGTCATGGCAATGTGAGCCAGATGATTGAATACTCTCTGGATGTCACAGAACGCAAGCGAACCGAAGAACAACTTTACAAACAAAATGAGGAACTACAAGTTCAAAATGAACAACTGGATGCTTTTGCCCATCAATTGGCAGAATTACAACAGGAAAAACTTTATCAACTGAATAAAGCTTATGAACGTTTTGTACCCCGTGAATTTTTAGGTTTGTTAGATAAGCAAAGCATTATTGATGTGCAATTAGGTGATCAAGTTGAAAAAGAAATAACGGTTTTATTTTCCGATATTCGAGGATTTACCCGTCTTTCTGAAAAAATGACACCACAAGACAATTTTGAATTTATTAATACCTACTTAGGGCTAATGGAGCCGATTATTCATCAACATCACGGATTTATTGACAAATATATTGGCGATGCCATTATGGCCTTGTTTCCCACCCATGTAGATGATGCCGTCAAAGGCGCGATTGCCATGTTGAAAAAACTCAGGCAATTTAACCCGATTTTACAAGAAGCTGGGAAACAAACCATTGAAGTCGGTATTGGTTTAAACACCGGTTTACTGATGCTCGGCACGGTAGGGGGTAAAAATCGCATGGATGGCACAGTGATTTCAGATGCTGTCAATTTAGCGTCTCGTGTCGAGCAATTAAACAAAACGTATGGCACCTCTCTATTGATTACAGAGCAAACCTATCAGAAATTAAGCGATCCTTCACACTATAAAATTCGCGTGATTGATCGTGTCACAGTCAAAGGCAAAACAGAACCGGTAACCATTTATGAAGTATTTGATGCCCTGCCCCCTATTTTTATTGAACTGATATCAAAAACATTACCTGATTTTGAGCAAGGTTTTCAGTGTTTTCATGATGAAGAATTTGAAAAAGCACAAGGTTTTTTTGAGAAGGTTTTACAAATCAACAATTATGATCAAGCCGCACAGGTTTATTTAGAACAGTGTAGAACAGTGTTAGGGATGATGATACCTGAAAAACCCAGTATTTTGATTGTAGATGATATGCCTTTCAATATTAGCCTGTTATCTACTTTTCTAGGGCTTCACAACTTTGAAGTATTAGTCGCCAACAATGGATACACGGCACTGGAAATGCTTGAAACGAAACGGCCGCATTTAATTTTGTTAGATGTGTTAATGCCGGGAATAGACGGTTTTGAAACTTGCCAACGACTCAAAGAGAAAGAAAAATTCAAAGACATCCCAGTGATTTTTATGACGGCTTTATCCGATACCGTCAATAAAGTCAAAGGGTTAGATTTAGGCGCTGTAGATTACATCACGCGCCCATTTCAACAAGAGGAAGTGTTAGCACGAGTTAAAGCTCACATACATATTCGTTATTTACAACAACAACTTCAAGCGAAAAATACAGAATTAGAGATTCATAATTTGAATCTCAAAGACAGAATAAAAACGTTGACAATGCAAGCTCGGTTATTCTAGTGGAGCACTTTGGCTCAGGGGATTGAACGGATTGATAAGGGATGTAGGGGGCCGGTAACGGGTTTTTGTTGCCCACCAATGTAGGGTGGGTAACGTATTTTTGTTGCCCACCAATCAATGTAGGGTGGGTAACGGGTTTTTGTTGCCCACCATTAATTATAAATACTTTAAAAAAGCCCGCCGAATCAATTCCACCTGAAAACGATATCCACCACCCACTGCTTCAATCAACTCTCGTCGCAACAACTGGGATAAAACACTCTCCCATTGCCCGTGTGGACAGTTTAATAAAAACGGGTTTCAAATAAATCAGATATTAATGTTCAGCTTGACAAAATATTAACTTCATGGTATTTTTATTAACAGTTAGAGTCAAGGGACTTTAATTCAAGTGGTAGGTATTTGGTTCAGTCTGAAAAGTCAGACTGGTAAAACCTAAGACTTACAACCTTTTGCGCAATTGGCGAGAACCAAGCCAATTCAGGTTGTATAAAGCGATCTCAGAAATTTTTCTGAGGTTTTTGGTAGATTCACCCTCTCTTTTTAGTTTATATTTGAAAAGAGTGCTATTGTTAACATTTGTTAGCATAAATGAATCGGTACTAATTCTGAACCCTTAACATAAGCTGTAATCATTAAGTGTCTCCTAAATTCTAGTTCTTTCTTTGCCCGCGATAACGATAGTTTATTGATCGCATTGAATCAATCTGTTTAATTCGTTAATTCGTTGTACTCATATTGGATTTTGGAGTAATACAATGGCATTTAGTGAATACAAAAAATACTCAATGGCTGAATTGAAAGTCATTTTTAATGTCAAAGTTCTGAAAAACCAGAACTTGTTTGACGATTTTAAACCAAGCGGTAGGGATTATCAGACTTTGCAAACAGCCGTCAAAAAGATGAAAACCCGTCTTAACTTGTCAAAATCAGATAATGAAGCAACAAGGGGAAGTCTTTTAGTGTCGCGTATTTTGTGGGAAGCCTGTGATATTTACGAGTTGGGTTTATTCTTTGAACCGCAAGTAGAGATTAGCCAAGAAGAAACCCCAAACCTGCCATACCAATTAAACGGTAAATATGATTGTGCTTTAAGCCTTGATGAAATTGATTTGATTTCGCCTATTGTTTCAGTTGTTGAAGTTAAAAAAAGTCATTTATCTGCTGGTTTAGGCCAGTGTTTAGCTGAAATGTATGCCACTTCAAAGAAATTTAAGCAAAAAAAAGTCTATGGCATCATAACAGATGGTGAGGTTTGGGAATTTTTGTTCTTGGAAAATGCCATCTTGCAAGTTGACGAAAATAATTATTACATCAGCAATGTATCTGATATTGTTGATAGGATTGGTTATATCGCAGAAAGGTTTAAGGTTCAGGCATAGGTTGCACTCCGATAATGAGGTATCGTATTATCCACATTTATTCAACAGCAAAATGTTGGTGCGTGCTAACGCCGCTGCCTTATTAAAAAAACGCGGTTGTGATATATCGACTCTCATAACAGAAAATAATTATTAGAGGGTAATCTGCCTTGTCCCGCAAATACCCGTTATCTCTTTGAATTTAAATAAAAAACTTTAGGTACTTGGACAAACGGGTGAAAGTCTAGCGAAACAAATTGAACAAGAATGACACAATGCCTTATCGCACGGTGGACAGTGCGACTTGATTTGAGTTTGAGATGATTTATACTGTTCAGCGTTATAATTTGAGTGTTGGGTTAGTCACCACCACATGAGCTTTAAGACAACTGACACCAGATAAAAGTTTTTGCACGCAAAAACTTTTGCCTGAACCGAAGGGAAGCTTCGCTAAACGCTGTTGGCCGTTAAGTTAAAAGCGCAATTTATGATAGTAGTAAGTATAATAATTAACACACACAACAAACAGCCGGGGTTAAGTGCCCTTCTTGTAAAATGATTTTTCCGAACATCTATAGGTGAAACGTGATGTCAACTTTAACATTAAATATTGAGGATAACTTATTGCATCAGGCTAACATTTACGCTGCTGCCAAAGGTATTAGCCTCACTCAGATGGTTAAAGAATACCTTACCGAAATCATAAAAACACCTGATTTAAACAAAGCTATCTTGAAACGTTATTCTGAAGATGAACTGAGTCGTCAAGAAGCGATGGCCTTATTGGGAGTGGATTATGGAAAGTTAATCGTTATGATGGCTGATAACCATTTACCACTTCCTAGCTTGCCGGAGCCAGAAATCAAGGCAATGGCTGCCCTGTTTTCAAAAATATGGAGAGAATCCCAATGAAACGCACCGTATTGGCCATACCGGATAGTGGACCACTCATTAGCTTGGGGATTGCAGAAAGATTGGATTTGTTACTCAAATTAGACATGCCAGTTTATATAATTGATCATGTCTTATATGAATGTACAAACGATTTAACTCGGTTAGGTGCAAAATCGATTGTTGATTTTGTAAAAAATAACCCGGACTACGTTCACGTTGAAGAAACGTTTGTGGGAAAAGTGGCAAAACAAGAAAGAGAATCTGGTCTAAAAAAAAGACATCGTGGACTTGGAGAAGCCGCTATCGCTGAATTTTTCGCTCAGATTGATGATAAAATAAAAATATTGCCTACATCTATCCAGGACAGTCTGACATTTGGAAAGGCAAAAAAGCCAGTGAAGGCCGATTAAAAGGATTGACAGAAGTACCCCGTGTATTACATCTTGCCACCCACGCCTTTTATCTTGAACAGAAGGCCGATGAATTAGGTATGATACGCCCCTTAACACTCTCCGGCATCGCATTGTCCGGGGCCAATCGTGGGTTAAAGGGTAAAGCTGATCCAGATGGGGAAGATGGTATTTTATACGCTTTAGAAGCCCTGAACCTCAACTTAACTGGAACAGAACTCGTCGTTTTGTCTGCCTGTGAAACGGGGAAAGGCCTGATTGACTATTCTGAAGGCGTTTATGGATTAGTACGTGCCTTCAAAATTGCTGGGGCTTATCGACTCTTAATGACATTATGGAAGGTAGGTGATAAGGCCACGAAAATGTTTATGATAGACTTTTATAAGAAGTGGTTAGAAACTGATGAAGCCGGGAAGCAAAAATATTGGGATGATCCCGCCAAGGCTTTACAAGAGACTCAAAAGTATTATATAAATCACCCAAACGAAAAATGGCGTGATCCCAAGATTTGGAGCGCGTATGTTTTGGTTGGGCCTTAATTGTAAAAAATAATCGCTCAGGTTGCTTCAAATCGACTATCCAAGTGCGTGCCTTTCTAAAAAAAGGGTCATATTGATAAATTTTGAAGGGGTTTGATTTTCGTTCCAAATTTATTTTGCTTCTTTGCACTCCAAGATAATTGCAAAATAAATTTGGAACGAAAATTTATCCGCATGTTTGACTTACTGATAATGACAAAAACTGTCCCAATCTTAACAAGCAAGAGAAAATACTAAATGCTGAAAAACATTTACATTGAAACAAGTATTCCTAGTTTTTACTACACCTCACGCATTGATGCTCAATCAGTCGCGAGAAAAGAATGGACTCGCGAATGGTGGGAGAAGTATGCTAATGAATTTGAATTGACTTCTAGCGTTGCCGTTATTGATGAATTACAGCAAGGAACAAGTCAACATACACAGGATCGTATTAATTTACTCGATAATGTGACATTATTAGAATTAAATCAGGATATCACTGATATTACTCACATTTATATTGATCATTTTATCATGCCAAATGATCCAAAAGGTGATGCCTTACATTTAGCATTGGCTTGTTATTATAAAGTCGATATGCTTTTAACTTGGAATTGTCAACATATTGCGAACGCCAATAAATTCGAGCATATCCGTAGAATTAATTTCCAAATTGGATTACCAACCCCCGTATTAGCAACACCGCTAAATTACCTAGAAGAGAAGGAAGCGCAACAATGATTCATTCAGAACTGGTTGAAATTAGAAAGATACGCCATAAAATATCAGAAAAATATGGTCATGATTTGAACCAATTATTAGAACACTATAAAGCTTTGGAAGCGAAGCTGAAGGCATCAGGCAAATACAAATTTGTCCAAAGGAACAATGCCAAGCAAACGTAGGTGTCTAATTCAAATACAAGGTTCTAGTGCAGGATCGCTCCAATCCCAAGACCATCCAGCCAACCAGCCAACTGCTTTCACGCTTTCACGCTAAAGTTTCGCTCCGCGAAACTTTAGCGTGAAAAAGATTTTGCGCGCAAAATCTTTGGCGTGAAAAGCTGTTGGCTGATGGGGTCTCGATATTTCCGCTTTCTTGTACTAGTTGTAACCCAACATGCCTCAGATAAAACTTCACGCAAAAGTTTTGCGTGAAAAAGAGACGCAAGAGACGCATCAATGCAATATTTCTTGATAGCGTCTGTTGCAAAAAAGCGCGTTTATTTCTATTTCAATCGCGAGATCACCCGTTGCATTCGACATCAAACCCACATTGAATGAGGAAAACACAAAATAAGTGCGTGCCTTTCTAAAAAAAGATCATATTGATAAATTGTGAAGGGGTTTGATTGGACTGCAAAATTTATTTTGCTTCTTTGCATTCCAAGCTAATTGGCCCTGCGAAATATAAACTTTTGGATCATTTCAAATGCCTATCGTTCAAGTTAAAGTACAATTATCTTTTGATGAATTGCTGAACATGGTTAAGCAATTGAATTCAATTGATTTAGACAGATTTGCTTCTTCTGTGCATGAGATACAAGCACAACGTCAAACACCTTCTATACCACGCCGTGAATCTGAACTTTTACTCACAATCAATCAAAAGCTGCCGCATGAGATTCAAACGGCTTATGATCATCTCATTGCTAAACGTCAAGCAGAAACGCTTAATCCTAATGAATACCAAACCTTATTAGACTTAACTGAAAAAGTAGAACAATTTGAAGCCAAACGAATAGAAGCTATGGCGGAACTCGCTGGTTTACGTCAAATATCATTAACCGAATTAATGATTTTGGCGTGATCCCAAGATTTGGAGCGCGTATGTTTTGGTTGGGCCTTAAAAAATAACTTTTCACGCAAAAGACGCAAGAGACGCAAAAGTATATAAGAGGGCAGCATCCTTTAGCGTCTTTAGCGTCTTTAGCGTTTATTTTTTTAAATCACATTTTTTCATTCAACGGCTATAACGCCTCTCATTCCTTAACACACTAAATAGGTCATCAATAACTATGAAATCAAAACGCTTACTCACAGCCTTACTTTCGACAGTGCTGATTTTCAGTCTCAGTCGCGCAATGGCGACAAACGTGATGGTACTTGAATCTACCCCATCCGACTTGCTCAAAAAGGGGCAGATTTTAACGCTGAAATTTGGCGCGATTGATCTGGGCAACAAGAAACTGGTGTTAGCGCCCAAACAGGAAGTCAAAGTCATCCAGTGTGATAGCAAAATCCTCACTTTGACAAGGAATAACCCCAAACTGCCTAAACTCTCCCAATCCACCTGCAATAAGCTGTTTGCCTTATTATCACTAGATGACTTCAGGCCCACGCAGTTACCCGATGGTGAGGATCGGGGTGACGACAATACCCCTTGGACTTTATGGATGATAAACATTTCAAAATCAGCCACTTATTGTGTTAGGCATCAAAAGCCAGAATTATGGCGGCCTGAAACAAAGCGTCAGGCAGCAAAATTCTCTATCACCCACGGTGAGCAATCAGTCACAGAAACTTGGGAGGCAGAAAAAGGCCTACTTCGTTGGCCTTTTGAAAAAATCTCCATTAGTGATGGTGGAAAATACACCGTCCAACTCGGTAACGATGAGCCCAAAACATTAACTTTGCGCCTATTGCCCAAACGGTCAACGGATGCCCAAAAAATGATGTGGATGGCAGAAAACGATTGCCTTGATCAAGCACGTCGATTGTTTAAAACAGGCGATTGGGATGAGTGAAAATCAAAGCTAGATCGAAGTATTGGAGTGCAAAATTTATTTTGCGAGTATTGGAGTGCAAAATTTATTTTGCGAATATTGGAGTGCAAAATTTATTTTGCGAATATTGGAGTGCAAAATTTATTTTGCGAGTATTGGAGTGCAAAATTTATTTTGCGAATATTGGAGTGCAAAATTTATTTTGCGAGTATTGGAGTGCAAAATTTATTTTGCGAGTATTGGAGTGCAAAATTTATTTTGCGAGTATTGGAGTGCAAAATTTATTTTGCGAATATTGGAGTGCAAAATTTATTTTGCGAGTATTGGAGTGCAAAATTTATTTTGCACTCCAATTAATGCACTCCAATTAATGCAAAATTTATTTTGCACTCCAATTAATAGTAAACTTTAACAAAGCGAATTTGAAGGCATTTCGCGTTCCAAACAGGCCTTCTGCCACTTATCCGGCTTTGGATCCCCATATTTCATCGCGTTAATATAACAATTCGCCAACTTTTGTAATAACATTGGCCATCGTTGACTCTTCTCTAATATCCATTCCCAAGCCTCAGCATCATAAGCCACCGGTAACTGTGCGCTTTGTTCCGCAGCCTTTAGCAAATCACGCGCATCCTTTTCTGACAAGGGCCCTAAAGTGATAGCCTGTCCGAAAATATTGAAAAAGGGAGAAGATTTGCCATCAGCTTTTTCCACCTCAGAAGGTTTTTTGCGTGAAGTCGCCAAAAAAGCCAATTGCCCACGACTGCCTAAAGCGCGTAATCCATCCCAAAATGATTGATCCAAACTCGGATTAGTCAATCCCCTATCCACATCATCCAAAAAAATAAACTTGGACTGATTCAAGTTATCCAAGTATTCAGTCATGGTAGACAGAAAAGTACTTAAATCACAAGGCTCAGGTATCGGTATCTCTAACTGCTTGAGTACATAGGAGATAAACGTTTTTTGTTCACGCATTCGCGGATCTTTGAAGTTGACAAAAACACACTGTTCCACTGGTATTTTGTCATAAGAACGTAAATGATACAGTAATGATGTTTTACCACTGCCTTTAGGCCCCATAACGGCCATATTGAGCAAAGGCGAGCGACTCCATTGATCCAATATCCGTTTGATTTCGTCCTGACGACCAAAAAATTGCTTTGGATTATCAATCGGTTGACCCACCACACAGGGGCTGAGTTGTTGACAATCTAAACGGCTTGCTTCCAATAACGTATTAAATTCAATCATGTTCAGCTTCAATACGTCAGCACACCGATATAAGGGCTCACAGTCACGAGGTAAATTCTCTGCATTCAACCACCGTTTTATAGTTTGGCGGTTTACGCCAATACGCTCCGCTAAATGACTCTGACTGATATCGGCACGTCGTATATATTCATTGAGCAAGTCAGCAAAGAAGCAATGATGTAGATCGGCGGCTTTGAATAAGGCCCTACGATCATTTGAACTCAACTTCATAGCCCCAGCGCATTGTTTGATAGCCTCACAATCGTTAGGCTTTTGTGAGCCTGCAAGCCAAATCTCAAGAGAGTCTTTATCAATGCCTGTGTAATCTGCCAATTTTTCCTTAGTCAGATTATGGTTCTTGAGATGTTTTTTTAAGCGTGTTGCGAAAGTGTCCATTTGTTATTTTTGTTCATCTAGTACAACGATATAACTACAAGGATTATTTATAAGAAAGGATAGAGACTCAATACTATGATTATAATCAATGAGTTCAACCTTGGCACAATCTTATCCTTTCATAAGCAAACAATCCTTGTAGTTATATCTTAAATTTCTACCCCTTTCCTGACTATCAAAATAGTCAATATCAGATAAAAGCAACACAAAGATTGTAATGCAACATCAACTGAATTTTGTACCAATTTCCTGTGACATGAGCATAATCAATATCACATTAAGTGCTACACATAGAGATTTCAGTGTGGCAAATCTTAGGTATTCACCTTCAGTTGTGATAGAGCAATAATGCACGCCACTTTTTCACAATGGTGTCCAAAGTTTGTACAGACACACAGGCCTCATTTTCAGTGACACAGGCCTGATGGGCCTAACACATAAGGTGCGACACACAAAGAGTGAAGTGTCACAAATAGAGGCTCTTAACGTTTAAGTGTGATGAGTAGATAATGAGTGCCCCTTAAAAAGGCATCAATAAGAGAAGTTGACGATTCTGTTTAAAAATCAACAACTTCATCGTTTCCTCTTCACAAAGGAGAACAGTATGCATTTATATCTGAAACAACGTGTTCCTATTTTGGACACGCACTTAGGGCCGCCTCGACAACGATGGCGAGGCCCAACCAAAATGAGGCCCAGTATTTTCGCCTCTCTTTTAGCGTTGTTTATGGCCGCCATACCGCTAAGCAACGTGTATGCAGAAAAGGGTTTGATTGAAAGTCAGTTAACGGCCGAAAGTGCTGACACCTGTCGTGCGACTTACTCAGTTGAAGCACAAACGCTAACGATGCCCTGTGTGGAAGTGAGTGGAGAATCTGTGTCTTATGCTCTCCAGATGGAGCAAGTCGCGGGTTCAGAAGCGTTAGCCTTTAGCATGACTGAAGTCGTAGAGCAGGCAGCAAGCGTTAATAACGGTTGTCAAGCCAGTTACGCCTTGGACAGTGGAAAATTGTCTGTGCCTTGTGTGGATATCGTGAATCCATCTGGCGATGTCGAATCGCGGGAAATGGTGCTTTGGGCGCAAGAGGGGAATTTGGTGTTTGTGATTGGTGACGGTATTCAATCCTCGAATCAATCAGGTTTACGGACACCGCGTCGTTTTACAAGAAGTTGTCCCTCTTCGTCAGATTATATCCAAAGTCCAAATCAAGGTGATTTCACGAGATACGGCTATCAAAATCCTTTAGATGGATTTGTTGGTATTAGCCAATGGCAATCCCTAGCAACCGCCAGCTACCGAACCCATCTTGGGGTTGACTACATGACTCCGGCTGGAAGTAATGTCTATTCCATATGTGATGGAACTGTCACAGGTGAATCTCAAGACTTTACTTATCAACAAAATGTTAGAAACAGAAATTTTCACGACTCCTATTTTAATAGTCGTGTTATAGTCCGTTGTAATGCACCCCACGGCTCATTTTTAGCGATATATGGGCATGTCGATAAGCAAAGCGTAACTGATAATACCCAAGTTTATGCTGGGCAAAAAATAGCTGAAATAGCGCCAGCTTATAAAAGTTCAGGAGCGCGATATTCAGCAAATGATCACCTTCATTTTGGCATTAAAGTAGGCAGCAGTGCATTTAATTGGGGCTTTGGGATTGCTCCCCGTAACACAACTTTGCAAGAGGCGAAGGCATACGGTTTTTACGATCCATTGAATTATCTTTGTCAAAATCCGGTTCAGGCTGTTCGTTTAGAACTTGATTCAGAAATCACGGTTGAACCAAACCCTGTGATTCAAGGAAAACCTGTGACAATTCGTGCCAAAATCAGCAATAGGGGTGGCACAAAAGATTTTAGGGGAAACCTTTTTGCTGCTTTTCATAAGAAAGGTGATTCTTACTCCAGTCAGTTTGATATTACATTGGAAGATAAACCCTTAGGGAAAGGACAAGACTACGAATATACGTTTCGCGACGTTATTAATCTACTGCCTGGCGAATATGATCTCTACATAAAAGGCGATGATTTTCAAGCATTGCCACCATCTGCTGCCTATCTACAAAATCCGATAACGGTTAGAGTTATCAGTGGTGATGTAGGGCACTCTGAGCTTTCCGCCGAAGACAAGGCAAACAAGATTTTTGATCGTGTAGAAAAGGATTATCCAAAGCTATTTTCTAATCGTCGGGGTAACACTGCTCTATACGAAAACCTATGGTTTTACCGCGTCTATGATTACGGGGATCAGACTTTATATTTAGCCATTTCTAAAAATGGGCACTTCATGTTTAACAATGGCAAAAAATGGCAAGATATCACTGTGGACTTTGAAGCGGCTAATACTCAGATATGTAATGGAGAGTGTTGGTAGAAATTCAGTAGGCTAAAATTTGTTTCGGGAATGACATGAATTTCCGAAACAATTAATTGGTAAACACGTAAAATCACAGATCAAACCTGACAGGCGAAAGCAAAACCGGTCAGGTTTTCAAAAGTTATTTTTTAGCAACATCTATATCATTGTATGAAAACACGCCTCCCTATGTCGGCCATGTGTGTCTCTATTTTGGTTATTGGTTGAGTGAGTCCTCTTGTCAAAATGATGAGACAAATTGCAGACTCATTTTTAATGGCGATCCTATTCAATTTAGTGTGCGTGAATAAACTTAATTGTTCTCGCTCTGAAAGGCCCCTTGTCATAAGGGGTCGGAATACCTATAATCATCAAGGCAAACTAAAGTTTGCACTCCAAACAAGGCAAACTAAAGTTTGCACTCCAACTAAGGCAAACTAAAGTTTGCACTCCAACTAAGGCAAACTAAAGTTGGAACGAAAATCAAGGCAAACTAAAGTGTACTCCTAGTTAACGCTTAATATTAAGCCGGATTCAAGGGCCCAAAGACTACCTGGGCCTTTTGTTTTAATCTTTTCTTTTCTTTAAAACGGCTTAATAACAACACACAACGATTCTTCCAATCCCCCAAATCAAAGGCCTGTTTTCCATAGCAAGCGGCGTTTAATTCTTGCAATAAATCAGCCGCTGGTTGACTCCCAACATAATGCACTGCAAGATGTTGTGCTATCGCTTGTAATGACGCATTTTTAGGCGTTTGCCAAGATAAATGTGCATATTCTTGAATCAATCCCTTAATCTCTGCCAATTCATCAGCCGCTGCTAAACGTTTTTTAAAAACCGCTTCTGTCATACGCGCAGTTTGGGTTTTAGGAACAGGTGTGACAGCCACAAACTGACGGCGATTCGTTCTTGACTGCACCAACGCAATCAGCAACGCTAACACTGCCATAATCAAGAAGGCATATTGCGCTTGGCTAAAAAACATGGGTTGTGCCACTGGCTGATTGACAATCGTTTGAACCGCTGGGGCGGCTGCGCTAGATGCCATTCCCATAACGTTAGTAGGCATCATCAGATTCTGATTCGGCTTCACTTGAATCACTTGCGCCGGTAATTCAACAACAGCTTGCCGCTGGTTTTGGACATCCCACCACGGAATCCGAATAGCGGGTAAAGACAAAGTACCTGTGTTCACAGGAATCAAACTAAAACTTTGCGTAATCGTACTCACCGGCGTTTTGCTATCCGATAACACGACACGTTCAATTTCGGGTTTAGGGCTACGCACTCGAAAATCGGCATTCGATTGCACAAAAGTCTCTAATTGAGGGGGCGATTGCCCTCCCATACCTTCCGCCCTCAAAGTCAGCGTCCAAATCAAAGGCGTTCCGGCTATCACCGGTTGGCTGATATCACTTTCCCATTTGTGTTGCAATTGCAGATCATTCAAGGGCAACCAAGGGTGTGAAATCGGCGCTTGCACATCCAACGTCAATGGCGAACTGGTAATCGTTGTCGGGCGGTAATCCGAACCAAAATTAAAAAAACTCCCCCCAAAACCTTGATTATTATTCTGTTTTAAGGCCTTCATCTTCACGGGGCCGATTTCAAGTTGCCCACTGCGTAACGGGGTTAATATATAAGTGATTTCTGCAACAATCATTTGTCGGCCATTGTCGAGAGTACGTCGTTGCTTTAATTTACCCAATTGCTCCATCAGCACATTATCACTCGGTAAAACGGGCTCCAAATCGCGCAACTTGCCACGATGATATAAACGCAAGGTATACAAAATCGGTTGATGCAAATAAGGCTTCGGATTAGACACGGTAGCCTCTAAACGAACCCCATCACGCCGTTTAACCGGGGTTTGAGTCACCACAATTTGTACCGGTTGACTACGCAAATTGCCCGCTGACGTTTTCATCGTCAATGCAGGAATCGTCAATACCCCCGTTTTTTGAGGCTCTAGCGTATACTGCCAAACAATCTGACTCGACATTCGCCCATTTATGATTTGAGTGGAATGGAATTGTTGTGAACCCGATACTTCAAACAGATTTTCTAATGGCGTGAAATCAGGTTGATCAACAGCGGTGGCATCAGATAAGGCTAATTTCAATGTCAGCGTTTCTCCTAACATTAATCGACTCGTATCCACTATCGCTTCCAAATTAGGCGCGGCAATGGCAGGAGAAAGGCTTAGCCATAAAGATACAATCATGAATAAATAAAGAGTTTTAAATCTTAACATAAACAATTTCCTATCGTTTTTCAGTTATCCGTTTTGTTCTTTATAAATACAAACTAGTGCAGGATCGCTCCAATCTTGATACCACTTCGCAAGCATCAAAAGGGGCAACCACAAGGGATTGCCCCTACGGGCAGATTGTAGGGGCAATCCCTTGTGGTTGCCCTGGTTTTCCAATGGTATTGAAACTGGAGCGATCCTGCAC
>Ga0180298_1000087_pt1 | contig 18218 bp, 13 predicted proteins | sample GuaBasSediGuay13_FD_121800 | JGI IMG/M metagenome (GOLD analysis project Ga0180298, IMG submission 121800) | Subseafloor sediment microbial communities from Guaymas Basin, Gulf of California, Mexico - Guay13, Core 4488-10 , 4-6 cm | ecosystem: Environmental > Aquatic > Marine > Hydrothermal...
AAATTTTGCACTCCAAGATAACGGCAAAATAAATTTTGCACTCCAAGATAACGGCAAAATAAATTTTGCACTCCAAGATAACGGCAAAATAAATTTTGCACTCCAAGTTAACCGCAAAATAAATTTTGCACTCCAAGCTAACAGCATACCCAACAATGAGACGTTTCTTATTTCATAATTTCCGTTTTATTTTTACCCTAGATCGTTGGATCCGGCTGCGTTTTACCAAGGCAGGTAGATTAATCTTGGGCAGCTTGATTGCCGCTGGCGTATTTAGTGTTGATGCTCAACAAACTTTGGCTTATCAATTATTTTCCATATTATTAGTATTGTTATTGTTAGCCATGATCAGTAGCCTATTTTTTCGTGTGCGTTTGACAGCGCAACGCGATTTACCGCAGTTTGCAACAGAGGGGGAGACGCTGCATTATCAGGTGCAGGTACTCAATCATACCCCTAAACTGCAACGGAGTTTAACATTGATTGATAATGTGAAATCGCATCCTCCGAGTTTTGAAACCTTTTTACAGGCAAAAGAACCAGGGCATGAAAAACGTAACTGGTTTGATAATTATGTCGGCTATCCGCGCTGGCTTTGGTTAATGAAAAAGGGTAAAGGAGCCGAAATTGCAAAGCAAACTTTGCCACCCATTCCCCCAGTTTCGTTAACCCAATCTGAAAAACCACAACAGGCTAATGTTTCGTCTTCAAGTTTTGAAGCATCATTGGCTATAAAAATGACACTGACTCCCTTACGCAGAGGCTATGTGCATTTCACCAGTATAACCTTTGCCCGTCCCGATCCTTTTGGACTGTTTAATGCCTTATATACAATAGATTTACCTGATAGCTTATTGATTTTGCCTAAACGTTATCCTGTTAGATCGCTTTCACTTTCAGGCACACAAAAATATCAACGCGGTGGCGTGCAATTAGCCATGTCGGTTGGTGATGCTGAGGAATTTGTTTCTTTACGCGAATATCGCCCCGGCGATTCATTGCGACAGATTCATTGGAAAAGTTGGGCAAAAATAGGGAAACCTATCGTAAAAGAATCTCATGAAGAATTTTTTGTTCGCCATGCCTTGATTTTAGATACCTTTACACAGCAAGCATACGGCGAACTGTTTGAAACCGCAGTCTCTGTAGCCGCCTCTTTTGCCACGGCAAAGCGCAGCCAAGATGTTTTATTAGACTTAATGTTTGTCGGTACACAAGCTTATTGTTTAACCAGTGGACGAGGTGTCGGGCAAACCGAGAAATTGTTAGAAGTGTTAGCCTGCGTAGAAGCCTGTACCGATCACCCTTTTCGCCTGATGTATCCCTTAGTCATGACACATTTAGCTTCCCTCAGTGGTTGCCTGTGTATTTTATTGAATTGGGATGAATCGCGCCAACACTTGGTACAGTTATTACAAAATGCTGGTATCCCGATTTTAGTGCTTGTGATCAGTCAAACTGAATTAGAAATTGATCATAAGCGATATCCGCAAGTACAGGTTTTACAAGTTAATGCGATTGCAGAAGGATTGGCGAAATAGCGAACACGCAAAAAAAAACCTTCGAGGTTTTGGAAACCCCGAAGGTTTATCAATCAAATCTGCGTTCTATCCTGTCAGTTATTGATAGAACGCAGATGATCATGATCGAACTGATTAACACTGATTAAAGATCAGCGACAATCAGTCTAATCAGTCTAATCTGCGTTCTATCCAAAAAATCAAGGCAACTGATTCCAACTTTCAGGCATAGAACAATCACCCGTGCTCATCGCATTAAAGTCACGCCGCGTGCCCTCACCTTGATTTTTAATAAATAAAGTACTTATGAGACATTAAATCAATCAAATTTTTGAACACCTGAAAAGTCAATTTAATTTGACGGCGCGTAGGGTAAATAGGTTTTTAGGTATACATCAGTGCAAAAGTGTTAAATCACTCCATTTGGGATATCACACATTTGTTATATTGCTGGTTAATTATCTTATTAATCAATCATTTAGCTTGTGATGGTTTTTGCACTTTAGGGGGATAAATGGAGTCAAATGAATTTATTAATCAGTAATGGGTTATTTGTTATTTATTATGAGTAATGAGTTATCCTTGTGGAAATTTGGTGTGTTTGGTGTGAGAAGCAAGTGTCGTGTTCAGAAAATGATACTTTGAACAAATCTAAAAACTTGATAGAACGCTGATTTAACTGATTGTCATGATTTCCACGCAAAAGTTTTTGCGCGCAAAAACTTTTGCGTGGAACGCTGATTTTTTGTAATCTTTTGTGTTATTTTGTGGCCTGGCTACTAGTCACTGTGTAACAAAAATATATTATCTATATTCTATCAAACAATTAACAATTAATAATCTTGTCAATCCTTTAATCCGTGTAATCCTGTTCCGATGTTTGCGTGAGTGATGGGCATGGTGGGCAAGCGGGCGGTGAGTTTGGGGGGGAATTTGAGTTTGTTGCCGCCCGCTTACCCACCCTACGAGTCATCGTGTAATAAAAATGTATGATCTGTATTCTATCAAACAATTAACAATTAATAATCCTGTCAATCCTTTAATCCGTGTAATCCTGTTCCGATGTTTGCGTGAGTGATGGGCATGGTGGGGGCGGTTAGGGGGTAGAATTTGTTGGCAGCCGCTTACCCACCCTACGATCCCCATTATTTTAACAGTTGGATAAAACCAGCTTGTTCAAAATTGAAATTCGACAATAGCGTGATAAAAAATCCGTTTATACCGTTAATCCGTTGTACTATGTATTAACAATTAACAATTAACAATTAACAATTAACACACACAATTAATATGATCCCTCCTCTCGGTTTAATAAGTTGTGTACTCGTCTTTTGGGGTTGGCAAAGCCATTTACTCCCATTTGCGATACCGATGGCAATCATTTTAGAAGGGGCACGTTGGGTAAACTGGCGTTGGGCCCTATCAGATAAAGACTTTAATCATGTCACCGAGCTCACATCATTGTCATTTATCATGGCCACCCTTTACCTCATCATCCAAGAATCCATTTACGGATTAACGACTTTACTGAACTGGTTACCGATGTTGTTTTTCATACTGATAGCGGCCCAAATGTATAGCACGCAAGGCGCAATCAAAATGAGCTGCTTATTTTGGTCACTACGTTGTTTTGAGGCAAAAGGAGGCACGACTCACCCTTACGCCCGTAGGCAAATCAATCTCACTTATCCCTATATGATGATCTGTTTACTGTCTGCCAGTGTCGGTTACCACGCCTGGTTTTTTGTTGGAGCCGGTTTATTGATCGCTTATGGATTATGGGCAGTTCGTCCACAACGTTATTCTGTTGCCATTTGGGCAGGGTTACTGATCATAGCAACGACACTGGCTTCTATCGGCCAATTGGGCATTTACCGTTTACAAATCCAAGTCGAATCGCTCATTTTGAATTGGTTTGAAGACATGATCTTGGAAAATCGCGATCCATATCGGCAACATACCGCGATTGGCGATATTGGACGGCTTAAACAATCAGACACCATTCGCCTACGAGTCGAAACAGATTATCCACTATTACTGCGTGAAGCCAGTTATAATTTGTATTTAAATAGTCAGTGGCGAACTAAACAAATAACCGAAGTTTTCCCCAACATCACTGATCTAAACCCGATCAAAACATCGAAATGGGCATCAAATGGTTTTCGATTTAATGAATTGAATGCCACAGCCCATCAACAATCACAAATCAACATTTCAGCCTATCTTCAAAAAGGCAAAGGCATGTTAGCCTTACCGCATGGCACTTATCAGATATCAAAACTACCCGTACCCAGCTTACAACATAATGATTTTGGTGCCGTTAAAATCGAAAACGGGCCAGGATTGATCAAATACACCGCCGATTTCACACAAAAAAGCACACCATTAGATAGCGTGCCAAGCGAATATGATTTACACTTACCCCATAATGAAAAAAAACACCTGATTACTTTATCAACTCATCTCGGCTTACCGCAACAAACGCCACAAGAAGTCTTGAAAACAGTGACCAAATTTTTCAATGATTTCCAATACGCACTCACGCTGAGTGCGCCAAAACAAAGTGAAATAACACCATTAGAACATTTTTTACAACACAGCCGCACTGGACATTGTGAATACTTTGCCACCGCAACCGTGTTACTATTACGCACCGCCGGGATTCCATCACGCTATGCCTCCGGCTATGCTGTTGAAGAATTTAGCGATTTAGAAGAAGTTTATATAGTACGTCAACGCCATGCTCACGCTTGGGCACTCGCCTATATCAATGATCGCTGGCAAGCATTTGACACCACCCCAGCGGCTTGGATTAGCTTAGAAGAAGAGATGGCTGCTTGGTGGAAACCCATGTATGATTTAGGGTCTTTTTTAGCTTACCAATTTTATAAATGGCGTTGGCAAAATAGCCAAACTTCTAATCAGTGGCTACTCTGGTTGATTTTACCCTTGGGCTTAATATTGATATGGCGACTGTATACCCGACAAAAGATCAATCGTTCACAAAAAGCATCAGTTCATAATATAAAACGGGCCGTCAAAACCGGAGCGGATTCTCCATTTTATCAAATCGTGCAACAATTAAATGCAGCAGGTTATATTCGCCAACCAGGTGAAACCTTAACAACTTGGTTAAAACGCATACCGGCCTCCGTTTTACCCAAAAAAGAGATACACACTATGCTAAATTTACATCAACGTTATCGCTTTGATCCTAATGGCATCAGTCCACAAGAACACGCTAAACTCAGGGCTTATGTTATACAACGAATTATAGATGTTCATAAAAATAATTTTCGCACACAATAAGGGCGAACACGCAGGTTCGCCCCTACAAAACGTGGTTTTGTAGGGGCAGACCTACGTGTCTGCCCTACGTGTCTGCCCTTTCTTGCTGCCCTTGTGAAATTATTTACCTGAAAATCTATAGCAAACTAAAGTTTGCACTCCGACCAACAAAGTCTGGCCTAATTTATATATAACTGACAACCGATAACTGATAAATGACAACATGAACTCAAATACGCCACTTATTCTCGTTGTTGATGATAGCCTGACTAATCTGACTTTATTGAATGCGGTTTTACAACAAGATGGTTTTCAGGTTGTGCTAGCCAATAGTGGTGAAAAAGCTTTCGCATTGGCACAGGAAAAACAACCCGACGTGATTTTGTTGGATGTAGAAATGCCAGGTTGGAATGGTTATGAAACCTGTAAACGTCTTAAAAATGAGCCCATTTTAGCACCCATTCCCGTTTTGTTTCTGTCTACCCTGAACAAAGCAGAAGATAAACTACGTGCTTTTGAAGCTGGCGGTATTGATTATGTACATAAACCTTTCCAAGAAAAAGAATTATTGGCGCGGGTACATACTCATGTTGAACTCTATCGTCTGCGTGAAAAATTAGAACAGAAAATCGCAGAACAAAATCAAAAAATATTAGCTTATGCCACGCAATTAGAAAAAAAAGTGGCAAAACGTACCGTTGAACTGAATAGTGCTAAAGAACTCGCAGAAACTGCTAATCTAACTAAAACTCAATTTCTCGCTAACATGAGCCATGAACTGCGTACCCCAATGAGTGCCATTATTGGCTACAGCGAGATGCTGATAGAAGATGCGGAAGAGTTAGAAATGCCCGATTTTGGCGATGATCTCAAAAGAATTCACGCAGCAGGTAAACATTTATTAAGCCTGATCAATGATGTCTTAGATATCTCCAAAATTGAATCCGGTAAAATGGATTTGTACTTGGAAACCTTCCAAGTCGAAACACTGGTTAATGAGGTGATTGCAACCATTCAACCGCTTGCTGATAATAAAGCCAATCACTTGGAAATACATATGATTAGGCCGCTAGGAGAAATCACGGCTGATTTGATCAAAACGCGCCAAATTTTGTTCAACCTATTGAGTAATGCGGCTAAATTTACAGAAGAAGGCAAGATTTGTCTTCAAGTGAAGCGTGAAGCAGTTCATGAAGGCCAGATGAGAGAAGAGAGTATTCGCTTTTGTATTAAGGATGACGGTATTGGCATGACACCCGAACAACAACAAAAGCTCTTTCAACCCTTTACCCAAGTTGATGCGTCTACTACACGGCGTTTTGGCGGTACCGGTTTAGGCCTCGCAATTACGAAGCAATTCACTGAAATGATGGGCGGCCAAATCAGCGTAGAAAGCGAATTTGGGAGCGGTAGTCGATTTTCTGTTGATTTGCCAGTACAAGTGACTATTGAACAGGTGACATTGCAGCAAAAAGCACAACTTGATAAACTCACAACGGAAGTGCATGGCATTGTTCTGGTTATTGACGACGATAGCATCACGCGAGAATTGCTGAAAAATTACCTCAGTCAACTGGGTTATTCAGTTGCCGTAGCAGCCGATGGCGAAGCCGGCATCAAACTGGCCAAAAAATTACGTCCAGATGCCATTTTGCTTGATGTCAGAATGCCCTGTATGGATGGGTGGCGAGTACTGTCTACGCTCAAACAGGACTCATTATTGTCAGACATTCCAGTGATTATGACTTCCATTGAAGAAGAACTAAATCAAGGCTATGCGCTTGGTGCAACCGATTACCTCGTCAAACCGGTAGAAAGTCATCAATTAGGGGCTATATTAAATAAATACCATGTTGGGGATGAATCACAACGTTTAGTCATGGTTGTTGAAGACGATGTGATAAACCGTGAACTCGTTGCCAAAATCATCAAACAAGAAGGTTGGCGCGTATTCAAAGCGGAAAACGGGCGAGTCGCTTTAGAACATCTTGAAGACAAAAACCCCGCCCTGATTTTATTAGACTTGCTCATGCCAGAAATGGATGGATTTGAATTTGTAGCCCACTTACGCCAAAATCCCAAGTGGCGCAATATACCCGTTGTTGTTTTAACCTCAACCAAACTCAGCACAGAAGATCAAGCGCATTTACAAGGTTATGTCGAAACGATCTTTCAGAAAGAAAGCTATAACGGTGACGACTTATTGGAATTAATTCAGAAACAAGTGGCTACCGCCGCACAAAGTCATTTACAACAAGAACTTGAGAATCAGGGATGGACAATCCCAGCTTTGCCAAATAAATAAAGAACTACAAGGATTGGGTATAAGAAAAGATTAAATCGGAGTGTGCTTTCTAGGGGTGTGTTACCTGGGGTGTTAAATTTGAGCCAATTTATTGGTTGATTTTTCACTCTATTTTTATTCCAAATGGGGGATGGTGGGCAAACGGGCGGTGAAATCTTGGTTTAGATTGAGTTCATTGCCGCCCGTTTACCCACCCTACAAATCTTGGGTGAAAAAAAGTCATCAAAATACCTGAAATTTAACACCCCAGGTGTGACTTTTACTTGATGTAGAACAAAATTCCATATCATTATTTATTAATCAATATGTTATATTTACAATCTCCAGAAAATTTTATAGTGTATCATTTTGACAAGAAATTAAATAAATTATTGATTATTAACGATAATTTTACATCAAATGGAGGTACACTCCTTGCGGGCTAGTCCCTTTTGTAAACAATCCCTGTCGTTATCGTATCCTGTTTAATTCAAGAGAAAACCCATGCCAATCGCACCCTTAAACAACCAAGTGGTTTTTAAAAAACTGCTATCGGATGAAGAAATATTGAAAGCCTTCATCAAAGACTTTTTGGATATTGATATCACCCCACAATCCATTGAAGTTGAAAAAAAGTTTATTCCACCCATCGGCGGCGTTGATATTGAAATTGATATTTTTGTTGATGATCCAACTCACCGCCTAGTCATTGAAATCCAACGTGAACGCTATGATTACGATTTTGACCGCTTTTGGCATTATCATATCGCCTCGCAGTTAGAATTGGTTAAAAGCCACAAGGACTATAAATTAGAACGTACTGTTTATAGCATCATTTGGTTCACCCGCAAAGTACGTGAAAAGCAATACCAACAAAGTTTGATGACGACTAACCAAGTCACAACAACGGAACATGGCCAATCCATGATACTGTATCCTCACCAGTTATTTTTTCTTAATCCCTTTTATCTGAACGATAGAACACCACAAGGATTAAAAGACTGGATGACTTTAGTAGTGGAAAGCGTCAATAACCCCCGCACTCCCAATATCAATTTGCACAGGCCAATTATACAAAAAGCGGCTAAGTTGATTGACGATGATGGCTTAACGCCCCAAGAACGCATGGAGATCATAGATGAACGCGACTACAATAATATGCGTCACAAGGAATGGGAGGATGGCATTCAAGAAGGTAAACAGGCAAGAAATCTAGAAATTGCCCGCAATTTGTTAGCAGAAGGTGTTGAACTGACATTAATTGCAAAAACCACTGGCTTGTCTATTGATGAGTTAGAATCCTTAACTTAGCATTAACATTAATAACTCTATTGGCCCAAACCTGACAGGTTTTTTAAACCTGTCAGGTTTTTATTAACATTAATAAATAACTCTATTGGCCCAAACCTGACAGGTTTTTTAAACCTGTCAGGTTTTTACTAATAACGCGCATTGCGCGATTTCAAGCAAAGTTTTATCTAACAGCGTTCTAAGCGGTTGTTCAGTCTTCATTTTTTGTTTTTTGAGCCACTTTTTCAAGATGATCAACAAAGCTTGACGACTATTTTTACCATTCAAATGAGGCAATAATGCTCTACCAATAGCACTGAGTTCAATAAACTCACATCGTAAATTAATCAAAGGCTCTTCCCCTTGCGAAGCCAAAAAACGGGCCAATGGACTGGCTATCGGATATATACTGGGTCTCGTCACAAATGGGAAAGACTCTGCCTGCAATTCTATCGCCTCTCGGTTATAAAGCGCCAATAATTCTTGAGCAAAAGCCTCTTGCAAGATCGATAAATCCTGATCCGGTTGTGGTAACTGTGTACAGACATATTGAAAAAGACTTTCAAAAGAAACCCATTGCGGATAAAGCCTCGTCAAACAAGTCAGCGCCACTTGAACCAATGGCTGTTTAACCGTGATCAGTTCACCATCGGCCTTTTTAAATTGAACCGATTCCTCATCTCGCTCATTGGCCGGTGTCTTGTCTGCCGGCAAAAAGGCAGCAAGATAACAAGAAAGTATGGCTTCCCAATCCACCTCCCGATGAATAGAGATATCTTGATGACAAAGCAGTGATCGACGTAAGGTACGATTGTAAAAGAAATCCAAATATTGTTCCTTTTTCAAAAAATCTTCTTGAAACAATTCCGCCATCGCCTCAACGACATCATCAGGAAAAGACAACATTAAATAATGCCGAAACTCAATATCAGTGACATAAGCTAAACCATGTTGATCAGCCTGTTTAATAAATTGATGAAAATAAACAGGATGATTCTCTTTTTCTAGTAAATCATGGTCTAAATAATTATCCTGTAGCGTTTCTAATTGCAGCGATTTTTCTTGTAATAGTAAATCAAAAGCCTCATTACCCTCTTGACGGAGGTTAGCCAAAAAGCGCACAATACCTTTCGCCTGCCTCATCAGATCAGAAAAAGGCAGATGATCTGGCAATTGTTGCGTATGATACAGCATCATATCCCGCACAACATTCTCTAGGTACCAACCTGGATAAACATTATAGCTAATATAAGCGATACCATTAGGGGCTAAATGACGCTGAATCATTTCTAACACAGTGTCTTGCATTTCTTCAGGCACCCAAGAATACACACCATGAGCAATTATATAATCAAACTCTCCCAAAGATGCATCAACGTCATTAAAATCAAGTTGTTTAAGCGTCAAATTAGCGAGTTTAATCGCCTCAATCATCGCCTGCCCCTTCGCAATTTGTTGAGCAGAGAAGTCTATTCCCAATAATGAAGCCTGTGGCAAACTCTGAGCAATCGCAATAATATTAGTCCCATCACCACAGCCTAATTCCAAAACGCGACAACTTGCCACAACAGGCGGTTTCAGTCCAAATAGCATGGCTAAAGCCGCCAGTTTACTTGGATGGGTATCAGTGTAAACCAGAGAAGGATAAGGTATTTCATCGTAAGTATTCATAGACTAAAGTAGTACAAGGAATTGACTAAACTAAATAAAGCAAATGCAAATGCTTTCGCAAAGCGATTAATATCGATATAAACGCTAAAGACGCTAAAGACGCTAAAGATGTTTTCTCTCAAGAAACCTCTTGCGTCTCTTGCGTCTCTTTTTCACGCAAAACTTTTGCGTGAAAAGTTATTTTTTCAATCAATAAAATATATCCCAAAATCAGATGTGTTCGTGATTATCATGACAGCTCCTCTACTAAACGGTTTAGACGTGCTAAAGAGGTTTCTCGATGTCGATAATTAGGGTCAAAAATTTCATCAGCAAACAACAGAATTTTGTTCAACAAAATTTTGGCGTGTCTCGAAGAACCTGTAACTAAAAAATTAATAACCATTTACATTTTGTGCTATTTAAATTTAACGGTACTGAGATGAGAACCCATATAGCCCACATAAATCGTATGATTTTCCTCATCAGGATAAAAATGAAAACGTAAATCGCCCGTTTTGATATGTTTTTCAAATAATTGTTTCTTTTTATTGGGCAATCTAAATTGACGTTGTCTCCCATATTTTTCAAGTGTACCTTCTGATTCGCCACTCACATCAAGTCCATATTGTTTAGCAACCTGATCACTATATGAACCACTTTGCCAATTTTGGGCATATTTATTGAGTCGTTTCAGCTTTTCAATGATTTGATCAAAAAATTTCGATTGAATACCTAAACGAGTTAATTGTTTTTCGACTTTACCACATAAAACTAAATGAGGAAAAAATTCCTCTCGAAGTTTCCATAAATCTCGACTTTTGGCGAGACTTTCCCGCTTTTTCTGTTCAAACCAGGCTTGATGTTTCGCTAAGTGGGCCGGTTTTGAGGCATGTTTAACCGCAATCATTTCTGTCATCTCATTACCCGCTTCTGTCAGATACCAATGTTTAATATTCTTTATCTCATCAGTATCCCATAAATCATGAGACAAAAAACTCACACAAAGCGTTTCTAATAAGTAAGCCGCCCCTAATCCATCCGCAAACTCCATTTTATGATTGATTGCTATTTTAAATTCTGAGAGAACATTACGTTCTTTTTCAATAGGATAATCATCGGTTATCAGAGGTGTTCGAGTGCTAATGCTTCGGAAACGGCTTTTTAATTCTTTTTCTATACTTGAATCTTGTAACCATTGGAACATTGTATAATTTGGCGCTATTTCCAATTGATAAAAATCCTTGCCAATATTTTGATGCAAATGGAGCATTTTAAAACCAAGACTATTGGCTTTCATACAAGTATTGATAAAGTATTCTAATTTATTTTTAGCTTGCTCTACACTAGCAAATGGGCTTGAAAGTTCATTGAAGATATAAATATTCATCGTTTCTTGTTTTAATGATATGCTCGTTCGGCTAATGTAATGCTTGTTTGAGGGGAGCCAATGAAATCTCAAATAGCTAAGATTTCGTTGCTGCGCTCGCTTTGAAACGAAGCGAGGCTCAGCTTAACTTCATTGAGAGAAGCTCAGTGTCGTGCTATGACAACCATTCGATATTGGATTGAAAGTATTAACATGAACTACTTCAATAATTCATCTAACTGATTATCCCATTCATCAAAAAAACCTAGCGGCCATTTATTAATTCTACCATTTTCATCTATGATCGGTTGAATAATATCAGTGCAATGTTCATCAGTTTCCATAAGACGTTCAAAAAAGAAAATACCCACCTTTTCTGGTGAAATGAACTGTTGTTTGGTAGCGACACGCACACCATTGAGGACATGATCGCTATGGGTTTCAATGAACAGTTGGACACCCTGTTCAGCCGCTAGGGCAAACAATTTCCCTAACCGAGCTTGCCCTTGCGGATGTAAATGCGATTCGGGATTTTCAATAATCAATAAATCGCCCTGATTGGCAAACAAAACAGCAGTCACAACGGGTAAAACATAAGTTAACCCAAATCCAACGTTAGTGGGTTTCATATCGTCAGTCAATTCTTCACCGACTTCAAACTTATACGATAATCGGGCAATTTCAAATTCATCATATAAAACAGAATTTAAGCGCACATTGGGCGAAATTTCTCCCAACCACGCATCAAGTTGGGCGAGTAAAGCCAAAGAGTTTGCTTTTGGATGCGCTAAAGTTTTTATGGGAATCTCTTTGCGTTGATTTTTCGCAATAAAATGCGTCGTAAATTCCCCGTGATTGCCCAAAGTATGAATTTGTTCAATATGATAAACGGAAGCGGGAAAAAAGGTTTTCGGACTCACTCTTTCCGTGTTTAAATATTGCCACCTATCCTGAAATAAAGCCTGTTGCCACACTTTCTCATCGGAGATTTTGAGTTGATGGGTAGGCAATAAATCTAATTCATCGCGTGATTGAAATTCGCCATGCAGTTCTATTGCTTCATCCCATTCGATTTCAAAGGTAATCAGCTTTTCAGCGGAACCATACATGGCATAAGCATCTTTGCCTTTACCAATTTCAATATAGTCACCATTTAACAACAAGCCCTTATCTAACAACGTATTTTGTCGATAAGATTGCCGAAGCAATAATAAGCTTTGCAGAAACGTCGATTTACCCATGCCATTCAAACCGGTGAGGATATTGAGTTGACCAGGCGATATTTCAGCTTCTGAAAAAGCTTTGAAGTTTTGTACGTAAATATTCGTGATCATAAGGTATATTTTTTAATCAGTGATTCAATGGTTTCAAATCTTTTTATCACCAGCTTTTTACCCCAACTTGAACGAGAGACTGATTTAAAAAAATCATCATCATTTTTCAACAACGATTTGAATTCTTTAATTAGCCGAGATTTTGATGACAATAAACGTTTAATTTCGCTATCACTCAATTGTCCAATGAGTACAGTCCAGACTTCAAATAATGCACCGTTTTGCATTTTATTACCATCAAGGATTGATTTACTAAAAATATGTTCACCAAATAATAGATGGCAAACTTGCAATGCTTTCCAAAGATTGTTTTCAAACTGTTCTAGTTGTGCATTACTCAGAGAGGCTAATTTTTCCATTGCATCATCAAGAAACAACGTAAAATTGGGGCCCTTATATGCATGATAAGGTGTCATGGAAAAAGCCAAATAACGCAAAATTAATTCACGCGCTTGCATTCGACGATCATTAAGACGAACAATCTTGGTAAAGCGACTATCTTCCACCCATTTTTTGAGATAACCGGTTGATTTCCCCTGATTCAGTACATGACGTATTTCTTGTGTGGTTAAAATAAGCCCACCAGTATTGATTCGCCGAAAAATATCATATTTCACTCTTATTGGCGTGCCCGGTTTGATCAAATAAGTCGTGACTTGATAACGAGCCATTTTGCGTTTAAGAATATGGCTTAGTTGAGCATAAGTTTTACCATTGAGATCAATCAGTATCTCCAAACCCTGTAAGGTAAAATCCTGAACAATCATAAAACGTTTAAAAGTCGAAAGCCGTTGTAAGCCATCAACAATCAGCCATTTATTATCATCAGAAGCGTCAAAATAAAATACCGGTAAAGGCAAACGCAATAATATAGATTCGATGAGCCGACTCATGACGGATTTCGACCATAAATTACCGCTCCGTTGAAACTCCGTATTCATATCAATAGCATCATCTTCAATCATGCCAATAATCGTAGACAAACTATTTTGTTCGATAGCAATATCAATATCTTTAGGATCAAAAGGAGAAACGATGTTTTCTGAAACGACATCAAATTCCTCAACTTCCTCCTCTATTTCCATTAATTCCTCATTTTGCATCATATTCTCGCTTTTGTTTTCCAACAATTTGTATCATACCCTTGAAATATAGTTAAGCGAGGGCGAACACGCAGGTTCGCCCCTACAGTCCCAAAATACAGGGGGTTTTGTAGGGGCAAACCTGCGTGTCTGCCCTTATTTTAATAGCATTGAGGTTTCACACCTAGGGTTCCCAAAAAAAGGGTGCTCAACAACTCCTTTGGTATGAAATGTGAATAACCCTAGCTATAAGGTGCGTTTTATTTCATCACAAGCTTGGTGGAGAGAAGAAGGCGCATCGAAAGGTAAACGATTTGAAGGACAAATCTCATTGGCAAGTGTTTTCGCATAAGCAATACAATCTCTTACACGATAGAGTCGTTTATAATCATCCTTGTAAGACGTTTCTTCATTGATTCTTTTGCCATCGACAACCCCTTCCATTAAATACATCGACCACGTTTCAATATTCATTTTTGGCACAAATAGCGCTATTTTATCCTTATTTTGCCGCTTTTCAAGATCATTTTGTTCCAGTTTTTCATCTAATTCCTTCAATCTATTTTCAATGGTTCTATTATCCGCATCAATAAAAACCGCCAACGCATGACAAGAATAGTTTCGATGAGCCAAAATACGATAGGCTTTAACACGATTTGGATAACGTTCAAAAATATATTGTGTAGCCGCTCCTTTTCCTTCAGGAATGGGAAGAAAGCGAATATTTCTAAAACCACGCGCCTCAAAAAGTCCTTTAGCGAAAGCACGATGTTGTATATCCTCACATAAAATAACCAGTTGTACACGTCTTCTACTCATCAAACCACCCACTTGCAATCAATTCAGAAATCGGTAAACCACTATTCTTATCGGCTTTAACACGTTTTACCCGTGTTGGGGTATGAACATGATAAGAAAAACGATAACCACAAGAAAGGGCCAGATAATCTATCACTTCAGGATGATGAGAAATGAGCAAGCTTTGAAGTTTTCCTTCATCGCAAAACTTTTCAATCAACATCAGCCAAGGTTGTATTTCTGGCAAAGTGACAAAACTCTGTGGTTCATCTATACATAAGGTATAGTCTTCAGATTGACTGTAGTAAATTAAGGTATACAAAGCAATCAACATACGTTGTCCATCTGATAACTGATTAAACCGGTAAAAATAATCACCGTTTTGACTTGAAAAAGATAATCGCAGAATGCGTTGCATCTCACCCGTTTTGACAAATTCAAAATAGTTAAAGCCCTCTAAAACGTCTTGTAGCGCCTGAGTGATGGCTATAGCTTTCCCCTGATTTTGGTAAACGGCGCGATACCAAGAAACATAATTAGTCATATTCAAATCTAACCCCGATTCTTCATTGAGGCTATCGCCTTTCATGAGCATAGGCATAATTTGCACGATAATCAATCGGTTAAGTCTTTCTGTAAACCAAGTAAGACGAGTATTATCAGATCGGGAAGGAACGGTTGCAACGGCTGATTGATTCCAGTCAAAAGGATAACTCGGCCCAGCCGAGTTATCATCATGATACAATTGCGCTTCACCTAAATCAAAAGTCAAAAGAGGAAGATCGTTAAACAATAATTTCTCGTGAATGATTTTGGCTTGTTGTTTTTCATGTTCTATCTTCAGTTCATACTGATAACATCCTTCATTTCCCTCAATTTCTATCCCAAAAGTCTGAACAGAAGATTTTTGCCAAATCGTCAAGTCATCGGAACTAAAAAGGGATGAGACTTTGTGTGTTCCTTTGATAAGCCTCTGAATTTTATGAAGAACCTGAAAAACAGAAGATTTGCCCGCACCATTGGGCCCAAGAAATAGATTGAGTTTATCAAATTCCAATTCAAAATTTTCAAAACACCGAAAATTATGAATATAAATTTTTTTAAGCATATTTGAGTTTTCCTCGCTAAAGAGATGTCATTTCAGTTTTCCCCGTCACTAAAACAAACCTGGCGGCCATTTATTAATTCTACCATTTTCATCTCTGATCGGTTGAATAATATCAGGTTCATCACTTTCCCTGCCTAGGATTCTTGTAGGGTGGGTTCGCGCCAAAAGTTTTGCGCGCAAAACTTTTGGCGCGAAACGTGTTTTTGTTGCCCACCATTGCCTACTGATTATGGCCTGATTTACGCTGATTAAAACTTGGCAAACGTCTTAAGTTCACCAAATCTAACAATGCAAAATAAATTTTGCACTCCAATGCCATTCCAATCGGGCCTTTAAAATTTATTTTGATGTTCCTTTTTTTAGAAAGGCGTACAACGATAGTGTTTTGGACGACGATCTTGAAAAAGAGCCCATTCGGTTCTAAAGGCGTAGATTTCATCTAGGTTAAAACGTGCGGTGATAACGGTTTCTTCATCTCGCGGGGCGGTACAAATCATTTCACCTGTTGGGCCGGCAATAAAGGATGAACCATAAAAGGTTAATGTGCAAGATTCGCCAGTTTCTTTACCGATACGATTTGAGGCTATCAGTGGCATGACATTGGCGGCGGCATGCCCTTGCATTACGCGTTGCCAATGTCCAGATGAATCCAGATGAGGGGCGTGTGGTTCTGATCCAATTGCGCTGGGATAAAAAAGGATATCGGCGCCTAGTAAAGCCATTGTGCGGGCAGATTCTGGAAACCATTGATCCCAACAAATCCCAACACCTATGATACCATAGCGCGTTGGCCAAACTTTAAAACCGGTATCGCCTTCTTTAAAATAAAATTTTTCCTCATAACCGGGGCCGTCTGGAATATGGATTTTGCGATAAAGGCCTAATTGTTGTCCGTCATCATTAATCATCATGATCGAATTATAGTAACCATTATCGCTGCGTTCAAAGAAACTGATTGGCAAAACAACTTTGAGGGCTTGAGCTAGGCGACTAAAACGGGCTAATACAGGATTATCGGTTACGGGTTGGGCTAAGGCAAAATACGCTTGTTTTTGATCTTTACAAAAATATGGCGTTTCAAATAATTCTGGTAGCAAAATCACTTGAGCGCCTTGCCTTGCGGCGCGGCGAACTAATGCTTCTGCTTTCTCAAGATTCGCTGCCTTATCCCAAGTGCAGGCCATTTGAATTGCGGCGACGGTTAGAGTAGACATCTTTATTGATTATCAGTTATCTGGATTACGCATTTTTCTGATTGTAACGGATGAAAGGGGATACCAGAAATAATGGGGCCTTTCCATTATTTGAAAGGGCCCTCCCCTTTTATCCGTTGATTGTATTTTGCTTTGTTAGCCTTCGGCTTCGCTGATTGATTCAAGCGGGCGCATTCCCAAAAAAAGGTCATTATTAATCTCAATCAATAGCCGCAAAATAAATTTTGCACTCCAATCGCAAAATAAATTTTGCACTCCAATTGCAAAATAAATTTTGCACTCCAATAGCTCCAATCGGGCCTTCAATTTTTTTAGAAATGCGCCCGATTAAATCTTTAATAATGATTACCCTGCTTTATTGATGATCGCTTCAACGAAAAATACCTGTGTTTCTATACGCGGTATGGTTAGAAACTTTTTGACGTTCTCTCTCACTTGAGGATTGCTTTTGATGTCTGGAACCATTCCTCTGAGTTTGAGTAAGCTGTCTTCCAAGTCTTTGAACTCAAAAACAATCTTCAGCCTTTTTGTCTTTCTGATTTCAGCATGTTGATTAAGAAAACAAAATATTTCAATCCAAAGATCGGGGGTTTCTATAGCTATCATTCTGCCTTTGCGTGCGGCTTCTGCCAGTCGGAGGATATGCCAATAATCATCATTGATGCCGCCTATATGATCGCATATGATCAATTTAGTCTGATCCTTGGCTATCCGCAGAATCTCTTGTAAGGCTTTTTTAAAGTCTTCAATTGTTGTCAGTTCACTGAGGGCGTATGTTGTCATAATGGTATCTGCACTGTTATCGGCTATAGGCAGATTTTGTGCTGTACCTGGCAGAAATCGACAGTTGTTTAGTCCAAGTTGCTTGGCCAGTTTTTCAGCTTCTCGTCTTTGAAAATCAATCGGTTCTATTCCCAAATATTCTGTAAAGCCTTTCATAAACGGCAGGAAGGGGCCTTCTCCACATCCAATGTCTACAACTATACCTTTAAGTGCTTGTTGTGATATTTCATATTCTGAATCATCCCTTGTACAACAAGACATTAAATCTAAGTAAAGGGGATTAGAATATTGTTCAAGTTCTTCTGTCACTTTCAATTTTCTCCCGTTGTGATTTATCAGCTAATAGCCAACAGCTATACTCTTTGCTGGAATAAACTTTCAGGCAAAAGTTCGCGCAGCGAACTTTTGCCTGAAAAACTTTTGGCAACCCCAGGTTGCCACCTTTTCATCCTAATGTTTTTGCGCGCAAAAACATTAGGATGAAAGCCTATTCACATT
>Ga0180298_1000088_pt1 | contig 18076 bp, 10 predicted proteins | sample GuaBasSediGuay13_FD_121800 | JGI IMG/M metagenome (GOLD analysis project Ga0180298, IMG submission 121800) | Subseafloor sediment microbial communities from Guaymas Basin, Gulf of California, Mexico - Guay13, Core 4488-10 , 4-6 cm | ecosystem: Environmental > Aquatic > Marine > Hydrothermal...
AAGGTATTGGAATGCATGTTATTTTGCGAAGGTATTGGAATGCATGTTATTTTGCGAAGGTATTGGAATGCATGTTATTTTGCGAAGGTATTGGAATGCATGTTATTTTGCGAAGGTATTGGAGTGCATGTTATTTTGCGAAGGTATTTTCGTTCCAAATTTATTTTGCGAAGGTATTTTCGTTCCAAATTTATTTTGCGAAGGTATTTTCGTTCCAAATTTATTTTGCGAAGGTATTTTCGTTCCAAATTTATTTTGCGAAGGCACGATTGAGATTGATAATGACCCTTTTTTTGGGAATGCGCCCGATGATCAGTTTAATCAGCGTTCTATTTCTGCTCAATTTTGAAAAATAATGAAAATCAAAGCGTTACCTCAACCTTTTGCTTTAAATCGCATTTTAACCAACAGTGATAACCTCCATTTTGGGTATTGGATCATCGATGCGGCGAATTCAGAAATAAGCTTATTACAAGCTCAAGAAGCGTTATCACAACACATTATCACGCTTTTTCCAAAACCGCCTCAACGTATTCTCGTTATCGGTTGCCATCTCGGCGCAATAGCTGGGCTTTCCACCAAATCTCAATATCAAGTTGTCGCCATCGTTTCCTCTGAATCATTAATGCGCTATGCCGTACAATATCATCCAGGGCCCGAATATATTGCTTGTGATTTCCTTAATGAACATCCTAAACTGAGTTCGCCTGAGTGTTATGATATCATTTTGTTTCAAGAATCATTGCCCACGTTTTCTGATTTATCCCCCGTTTTTCAGAAAGTGAAACAACTCTTAGAACCTTCACAAGGCCGCCTGATACTGTCTGAAGAAGTCGCTTATAGCCCTGATAATCGGCCACATGCGGCCGTGCATGAAGCGAAACACATTGAATATCATTTTGCAAAACAAGGTTTTTTTGTCGCGCACCATCAACGTATAGGCCCCCAAGTCACACCAACCTGTGAGCGATTCATACAACGCTTTGACGAAAAACAAACACAGCTACTCGCGTTATTTGGACAAGATGCCGAACCCTTGATTGACTACTATAAACAGTGTTGGAAACAAAGACTGGCCTATTATCAAGCCAAACAAATCGGTTATGAAATCTGGACACTGCGCCCCAGTGATTTCACAGTGCAAGCTTACCGAAAAGGAGATGAAACCACTATTCTCAATACCTTTCAAACCGCTTTCGGTGTTATCCGAAATCCGGCCCATTGGCACTGGAAATTCCAAGACTCACCCTATGGCGGCCCTTATGTTGCCACCGTCTGGGATCAAACCGAATTGGCTGCACACTACACCGCTTATCCTGTACCCATTTGGCTAGAAAACCGTCATACCTTCACTTATCAAGTAGGCGACACCTTTACCCATCCCGCTTATCGCGGCATTGGACGTGGGCAAACCAGTTTATTAGCGCGTGCTGTCCGTCAATTTCATCGCTTATATTGCGAAAATAAAATTGCCTTCTTTTACGGCTTCAATACCGATAAAATCCTACGATTTGGCCAACTCTTTTTGCGCTATTATCCAGTGGCACCCGTTTATGAATGGTTTCTGAAAGCAGAATCTTTACACAATCTGATCAACACACCCTCATGGCACATGATGCGACAAGGGTATACTGTCAGTTGTGTTGAACACGTCGGCCCTTGGGCCGACAAGCTCTTTGCCCAAGCTAAAGCGCATTATGGTTGGTTAATCGAACGCACTCAACAATATTTACAATGGCGTTATCAAGCCCATCCCGATTACCGTTATTATTTTTTTGTCGTTCGCCAGTGGGGCAAACCAGTGGGCTGGTGGTTAGGGCGCGTTGAAGGTGAAACCTTAATAATCGGGGATGCCCTATTCGCTCAAAAAAGCATTCATGCCCCGCGCGCAGGTTTAGTGGCCGGATTGCGTTTTATGCAACAGCAAAATGAGAACATTCAAACAATCCGTGGCTGGTTTTCTCAAACCCCGTTATGGTGGAATCAAATATTAGAAGCATTAGGTTTTCAATCAGAAAGGCAATACCAAAATTTAGATTTATGCGTCACCCCTTTTGGGGAAACATTGGATGTGCAACGAATCGGAAAACAATTCTATTTTACGCAAGGAGACAGCGACTTATTTTAATTTTGTCAATGTGCCTCTTGCAAAACGCAGTTGAAATAGAGACACTTTGTATTGAGTACAACGGATTAACGCAATAAACGGATTTTTTAAATGTGATTTTTAATGAGGATGGTGGGCAACAAAAACCCGTTACCGGCCCCCTACATAAAATATTTTTAATGAGGATGGTGGGCAACAAAAACCCGTTACCTGCCCCCTACATAAAATATTTTTAATGAGGATGGTGGGCAACAAAAACCCGTTACCCACCCTACATAAAACTGATAACTGATAACTGAATATGCATAAAAAAGACTTTCTTGAAAAACTCCTAACCGTGTTAAGTCATATCAAGGTGTCAAAATGGCCCCTATTTATGGCTTATCGTCCACGCAGTTTCGCCATCAAGGGCAGCGATACGCGAGAAGTTTTAAAACTCGTTAAGCCAGGCGATATTTTAGTGCGTTCTTTTAACCAGTACCTGAATGGTTATTTTATACCAGGCACCTTCAAGCATGTTGGTTTCTATCTCAGTGAAGTCACTGAGCAACATCTCAAGCAATTCGCTCATGTCGAACACTTCGGCGAATTTAACACAGGCCGACAAATGGTGATTTACGCGATAGGAAACCAAGTGTTTCTTGAAGATGTGATTGACTTTTGCCGTTGTGATGGTTTAGCCGTCATGCGTTTCCCCCGCCATTTAAAATCTCTACAACGTCGTCAAATGCCAGAGATTTTACAAAGCTATTTTCAAAATCCAAGCGCCGCCATTGAAGACGACGCAGATACGCAAGAACCCGCTGAGAAAACCAGTTTCTTAAAAAAACTCACATCTCGAAAAGGTTCTAAATCGGCGAAAACAGAGGAAGAGGCAGAAGAAGAGTCAAAATCCAGCCATGAACCTGTGGCAAAAACACACGCAAAATTGGATGCCACCACAACGGCTATCGTTAAAGCAGAAAAAGATATTGCACAACACATCGCCCAAGGCAAACCCATTGAATTTGAAAAGATTTTCAAAATCCTGTATCGCATAGCGATAAGAGAACTCACAACACCTCACCAAACTCATTTAGGCATCAGCCCTTTTGATGGGACAACCAGCACAGAATTAGTGTACTTTATCACCAAAAGCTTGTGCTGGAATTATGGCATTGAACCAGAAAACCATCGCGTCTTTTTTAAATCGCGTGACGTGATTCTGCCAGATGGGTTTGTAGATGGTGATCTTGAAGAAGTTTGGAAGAGTGTTTTACTCTAAGATGGGTGTTTGTATAGATTTTTAGAGAGTGATGCAATGTAAGTATTGAAGCACAAATAAACAGGTATTTTACCAGTAAAGGGCAACCACAAGGGATTGCCCCTACAAAGCGCCCGTAGGGGCAATCCCTTGTGGTTGCCCCCTTGGTTGTTTCTATTAATTGAAAATACCTGAAAATGGTTCAAATTTTCGGTTTTTAGCTATGAATGGGGGCAACCACAAGGGTTGCCCCTTTTCTTGGTTATCTTTAGAATAAAATACCTGAAAATTTATGGTTCAGTACTTAGGTGATCTTGATAGAACGCTGATGATCATGAACCACGCTGATTTTTAATCTGTGTTAATCAGTTTTTCACTTAAGAAGTTTTTGCGCGCAAAAACTTCTTAAGTGGCATCAGTCTAATCAGCGTTCTATCCAATTTAACAAAGCCGCCACATGATAACAATGAACCCAGAAAATCCATTTGAACCCACTCAATTCGCACAATTATTGAATAACTATATCAGAATACTCGGAATCAGTGAGCAAGATTTAGCCAAAGCCGCAGGTGTTGATAAGTCCATTATCAGTCGATGGAAATCAGGTAAAACACATCATCCCAGTTCTAAAAATTGTCATGCCTTGCGTGAAATCGTGCTTATTTTAAGCGTCAAAGCTAAAGGATTCCGTGCAGAAGCGAAAGCAAAAGCTCTAATTGTGGGCTGTCTTATCATAGACAACCTCTTGCCAGATTTAGAATCAGAATTGAACGCCTTAAAAGAACAGTTTAAGGAACTCGCTGAAACTCGGAAAGCGAAACAAACTTATGAATTATTGGGAGAGTATTTAACCTTAAAAATAGCGGGGTTTAAAGCAGAACCAACATGTTCTCAAAAAATATTGGCAGCTGAAGTCTTGGAACTGAAAGCATATCATTTATATAAGCACTATTCCAAAGCCAAAAGTCAAGAAGCCTCCCAATTGCTTGCCAAGGCATTCTGTTTAAAAGCGAACGCTTTAGAGTCATTAGAAGAACCCAGCGCACTGTTAAAAGCAGCAGGGTGTCTTGCTCAATTGCCTAATCAAAACCGCGATGTTCAAGATAACCTGCCTACTTTGGAAACTGAGAAAGTATATCGCTTTGAGATAGAAGAGCAGATGACGAAAGAACAAGCTTTACAATTCGTTAAGCAACTTCGTGAAATGTTAAATGATCCCCAAATCACCTTATTGAAAAAGGAGGCAATAGCATGAAAACCGTCTTATATTTAAAGGGATCAGAACACAGTTTGAATCAACTCAAGCGGTTATACGAAACGGGAGAATTAACGACTCTTCTCGGATATCAACTCCTTGACATACGAGAATCTGAAACACCGTTAGCAGCCATCCCGACTCCACAAGAAGCCTTGAAAACTGCCCAAGCCCCATCCCCCCCCGCGTATGGCAGTAGGCTTTATCATCAACTCAAAAAATTCGTTCAACGTCTCATGCCGCAAAAACATTTGACTGATCTGATCAATACAAATAGCGGCCCCCCTAGGAAAAAAGGCAAAGCCTTGATTTGGAAAATGGGCTTAGCCATGACAGCGATTTTAGTATTAGTCAGCAGCCTGATATTGATCACATCAAATCCGCCAACCAATCTGATTGACACGCTTTATAAAATGGTTTTAATCCCTAAAAGCAGCGCAATGGATATCATTCGATTAGATAAACTGGCTTTTGTTTGGGAAGTGTCGCCAAAAAATATGCGTGGAAAAGCGCCGCCCCTTTCAGAAGCCCAGAAAGCATTCGGTGCCGGCGTATTGACAGGTAGAGAGAGGTTATTAGAAAATAGCGAAGCGACTTTACCCTTACACCTAAAAGGGTTAAAAACAGAGAGGCAAGATTATTTTGATTTAGGGCGTTGGGCAGTCTTATTATGGACAGTATCTCAATTTCCAGAAGATCAAATGCCCACAGCATTTTGGGAAGAACAGCAGAGATTTCTCACACAAATGCAAGAGAGATTACAACAAGAAAGTGGGCCAGAAGCAAAACAAATCCTCACCCACACAACAATCATTCAAAGTCTGTTAGACAAGTTATCGGCCGATAATAATCCAGAAATTTATCACGCCTTAACCTTCAAATTGAAAGACATGATGGAATTAAAATAGGGTGTGATTAAAACTGCATGGCTAGGAACCCCAGGTTCCACCTGGGGCTATTCACTATAATATTAATACGCCAACCCCGAAGGGGTTGAATATGAATAGCCCCAGGTGGAACCTGGGGTTCCTATAATATTAATACGCCAACCCCGAAGGGGTTGAATATGAATAGCCCCAGGTGGAACCTGGGGTTCCTATAAAACGGGTTCGCCCCTACGTGTTCGCCCTCAAAATGATAAAATGATTTTCCTAACAATCTATATTAACCAGTGGGCAACCACGTTGCCCACTCTGCTCCAGAAAGAAAAGTGGGCAACTTGGTTAATTTTTACTCATTCAACCCATTCCAATCCTTCTCATTAGAACAATCACCAGTTAACATCGTATTCAGACGAATACCCTTATCACGTAGGCGTTTAATCGCGCCGGCAACATCGGAGTCTGGATATGGTGAAGCATCTGTCACTAAAAAGATTGTGCCACCCTTTTTGACATGAGTAATGGCGACATTCAAGGCTTCAAATGAGGCCTCTGGACAGGCACCGCCTTCGGCCGCTTTCATTTTACCGATCTCTCTTTCTAACAGATTCACATCAGTGGTGACGGCTTTTAAGGTGACATCATCTCTAAACACCACTAAGGCTGTCAGTGGAAACTGACTGGCATCAAATTCTGCCGCGAATTGAGTCAAGGCCTTTTTGACACCGTTCATCTCTTCTTGCATACTCCGCGTCACGTCAATCACCAGTACGATATCTACTTTGTACTCTGGCGGTATGAACACTTTGGTGCGTTCGCGACTGGTATGCGCGGCGTATCCATAAGCCTTCACGCTGGCTTGGTTGATTAAGACTAATAAGCCGGGATCCGTCAGTTCCACGTCCATATAAAGCGTGATATGGCTGGTATCATCGGCATTTTCAATCGTCAAATCAACGAGTTGGCAGGTGACTGTGGGAAATGCGCTGGTATCACACAAACCGTAATCGGTTGCCAATGACTTCAGTTTAACGCCTCTTGGCACTTGCACTTCAAATACCACTTCGGTGGCAACGCCTGTGGGTGCATTATCATTCAATTCGACATCACATTCATAATGCAAGATCGCCCCAGTCTGGATGGGATTGGGCGTGCCCTTACAAAATACGGACAGATAAGGCTTGACGAGTGTCCAGACTTTCGCCACGACAACCGGATATTCGTTAGAAACCAGATTGACGGTATTGAGCAATGTTGAGTTGGGTTGGACGATGTCGAGTTCGATTTCAACTTCGAGGGTTTCTCCAACCACTAACTCAGGTAAACTACAAACCAGAATGTTGTCATCCGTCACCTCTTCACAGGCCCCCGCATCGACACCGCGCATATCAACCAAGTCGGTGCCGGTAGGCAGTTGATAGGCAAAGGAGACACCGGTTGCTGTTTCACTACCGCCATTGCTGACGGTAATCATATAGATAAAGCGTTTACCTTGCTCAGCCTTTTTGGCAACTATTGGGGCAATCTTGGCTTTGAGATCAGTCAAGGGTTCGACTACCAATTGCGTCCACAGTTGTTGATTACCGACTTCAAAGGTGTGATCTTTGAAACGCAAACCGTCTTTGCTGGCAGTGAGGGTGTACTGGCCTTCGGTTAATTGAAGGATTTCTCCATAACCGTTTTCATCCGTGATGACAGATTGCTCACCCACTTGTAAAAGAACACCCGCTATTGGATTTTTCAAATCGTCAATGACGGTGATTTGAAGGCCATAAATGGCTTCCTCTCCAGGTTCAATTTCCGGCGGATTTTGATCAAAGTGCGTATTGAAGTCCAGCTTACAATTGCTGTCGCCACCCACGATACAAGTGCCTTCGCCAAGGTTTTCCGTCCCTTTTCTGGCTGTCACCTGATATTCACCAGCCACGAAATCAAGGAAGACAAAAAAGCCAGTTTTGTCGGTGACTGTAACCTCATCACCTGTCTTGACTGTCGCGCCCTTGATCGGATAGCCGTCTCTGTCTACGACTGTGCCATAAAGCGCGTATTTCTCAGCAGAAGCATCATCACCGGTGTCAACAACAAAATCAAGTTGACACTTTTCACCGTTACCCACGAGACAGGTTTTCTCCATGAACACAAAACCCTCGTCTGATGCTTGACGCGCTGTGACGAGGTATTCGCCTGCTGGGAGATCATAAATGACCCACTCTCCATTGGCTTGCGTTATTGTTGTGTACTCGCCTACGGTAATCAGCATATCTGCCATAGGATTACCTTGATTATCAACAATTTGACCTGCTGCAATATTGATGGGCAACACTGGTTTGACTGTGCCAATTTCCTCTGCGGGAAGCCAATTCGGTTCAGGTGGTTCAGGTGGCTCAGGTACATCTGTGCGAGTTACAACTGCCTTTTCGGTTTTGATGACACGTTCCAAAGCAGACAAGGCAAAGTTACGCCCATATTTATCATACAAGGTGGCTTGTGCTATAAACAAGGCGCTACTTCTGAGTGTGCCACCTTCTGCTAGACGGAGGGTCATTTTTGCAATCTCACCGCTGCCTTCTATAGGCGATTTGTATCCAGAATACACACTGATTCTACCTAAACCCGCATTATCATAAGGATTATATGAAACAAAGGCTTTGCTGGTTAAACCCGTTTTAGAGACCTTCACGATTTCTGAAATCACATCAGTGTTATAAGCAAGAGTCAAACCCATTGAAGATAAAACAGACAGATTCGTCGCCGAGATAGTCGCTATCACTTCATCACCAGAAACAGCCTTGATGTCGCTAATGCTGAACACAATAGGATTATCATCTCCGTCTCTTGTTTGTCTTCTCAAAGCCCGTCTAGTGCCAGTGTCCGCACTTCTTGCTATCGTTTCACCATAAGCTGCATAATTGAGAATCGCGTTAATATCATCTTCATTAATCTGTTCATCGCTTGGTTTAACGACATTTGCCGCTTTCCACTTCTCAACGTTATCCAATTGCTCGTAAGTAGAACCTTGAATCTGATAGGCTTCACGGAAGTCCATCATCTCAACAACACCATTACCATTCACATCACCCGGTTGGTAAGCATCTCTCACATAAATATGGGCTGGTTGTGGACGATTGCCATCACGATTTCCACGTCTGGTATCGACTTCTACATTGCCATCTGAGAAATCAATAGGCACTCCACTCTTACCGTAGCCATCAAAGTCAGCATTGATATTGCTACAGTTAGCAATTTCAGAGGATAGTGAAGAAGTATCCGTTGCATCACCTTCAGTATAAAAGTTGATGAACTTCAATATGCTGCTGTTCTTCAGAATATTACCTTCCGCATCTTTGACAAGCTGTTTTGTTCTAAACTTCATATAAAGCAAAGCGGGATGATCACCTTTTACCACAAGTTCTTCAACTTTGCCAGGTTCAAACAAACTCACTGGGGAAAATTTAATGATTTGATTGACCCCAGCATTGAGCAAAGGTTCACGATGAAGGTTATCTTCCGACATGCTGCTAACATTGAAAGGAGTGGGAGCGATTTCAAAGTAGTCATTTTCGTCCGTAAAAATACTCTCTTCTACCCCTTCAAATTCTATGACATCATTATCATACCCTATACAAATATTGGCACCTTTGATCACCAAATCCCCAGGATAAGGCATTGTGATAGGAATTTCCTTCAAAGTCTTTTCAGGCACATTAATACTTGGAAGTTCTATCTCAACACTGCCAAAGCTGTCAATACAGTTTTTGCCGTTAGCCGGATTGGTCGAATACAAAAACGTATTGCCGTAATAACCCTTCACAAAATAACAATAACCTTTGCCCTTATCCTCATCGCCAAGGGAGTTATCCGTGTAGTGAGTTTGAAGTACCTTTTCTTCTCCGTTTATGGGTTCGCCACCTATAAAGCGACCCTCCCCATCAAAGAAATCATTACCACCTGCTACCCGATAGATGTTATAACTGTCAGGTGTCTCAGTACCCGGCCCCGCATTATTAGGCTCCCATGTTAAAAGTACGTCTTGCTCTCCACCATTGACAGAGATAAAATCAAGTTGTGGAGCGGCATTTTCAACCCGGAAAGTACGCTTTTCACCCGGAGTACAAACATCGTCGTCATTGCACGCTTCCACCCACCAAGTAAATTCCTCTCCATATTGAAGTTGCTGAAACCAGTCCATAGAGGTTTCAGTTCCTACATCTATAGGAAGTTCAGAACCTTCATGCCAAAATCTAAACTTAATTCCCGTCGCATCGTCCATCGTCCATGCAAACTGAGGTGTTTCTTCTTTCTCGTAAACCTTACCCTCTTCTGGGGCGAGATATTGAGGTGCAGACGGTATTGGAAGCGATGTGGTAAATTGCCATCTTTCACTCCGCGTTTCGGCAACCGGTACTGCCGTAGCAGTTATCACTTGCCAAATATACACCTTACCAGCCTCTAATTCAGCAGCAGGAATATCGCATGTCAAAGAATTATCTTCTGCATTGACATTTACCGGTTCACATGGTTTCAAATCTGGTTCGCCAGCTTTTCCACCTAAAACGTATTCACCATAACCTATTGTATAAGTCACAGCATCACCGTCTGGATCAGCGTTTCCTGTCGCCTTCAAAGTGACTTTTTCAGTAGCCTCTATCCCGGTGAGAGCAATATCATTCTCAAGCCCATTCACGAACGGAGATGTTGCAGGATTGGGAGGATTATTTTCACTCGTCCCAATAGTACACAGCTGCTCTGATCTCTGAAGAGTCGTCTTTTCAGGCAGTTCTTTCTCGTAGTAGCTATCCACCGCCGCAACCTGCCATTGGTATGCCTTTGCATAACCCAATTGAGCCGCCGGAATAACAATAGAACAACGACTATCTCCGGTCAACGTCTCAGCGGTACATTCTGTTGTTTCAACAGGCTCCTTGAGTTCATTTTCACCGAAATAAACTAGGTATTTTACCGCATCACCGTCTTTGTCGCGTGGTTCTGGCACTTTAAAACTGAGAGTTAAGTCAGTCTTTGGATCATGCTTATCCTCAAAACGACAAGGCAAAAGTGCCAATGGTTTTTCTGGGGAATAGTTTCTCCGAGTTTTAAATTCCCACTTTTTCGTAGAAGAAGCATTACCACCATCAGTTGCTGTCACTTCCAGAACATATTCAGTGTTATACTTCATTTCAACAGAGTCAGAGGGCGTACAAGTCGATGCCTCATCAGTACCACTGCCATCTTTACCACCGTCATTGCTACCTTCGTTTTTGGAGGGGCAATTCGTCAGATCAACCGCAGATTCTTCGCCTTTTTCCGTTTCCCAAAAACGGACTTTTTGAGTCAATTGAGCAATAGGCGTTTTATCATCTGTTGCTGTCCATTTGACACTAAAATCACGTTCCAGATCGTCATCACCATTATTAGGTGGCGGCTGCAATTCCAATTTTGGTGGCTCATTTTTGAAACTAGCTGTTATAGATGTTGTTCCATCCGGTATTGTGCATGGCCCAGTTCCACTACAAGAGGAAAGACTCCATCCCGTAAAAGTAAAGCCTTTCGATTCATGAGCGGTTAATACTGGATTCGCACCGTATTCAAAAGGATATTGACAGCTACCATCACAAGTTCCAGAACCTACATTTACCGTACTCTCGTTAGTACCATGAGGTAATCTATTAACGGTTACGTTCAATGTATAGGTTTTCTTTTCAAAGACGGCTGTTACATTTTTATCACCATCTATATTGACAACACATTGTTTGCCAGTTACATTGCAATTGCCTTCCCATCTTGCAAATGTTGAGTTATCAGATGATTCAACAGCAGTCAAAGTAACAGAGTCTTCTTTAGAGTAAGTCTCTGTGCAAGAACTATTACTACAATTAATATCACCAGTGATTATACCATTACCAGTAATATTGACTTCCAACTTACAACCACTATTCCTACTCTGACAATTGTCACTTTGGAGCTCATCATCCTCAGTAGAATCATCATCATCGGGACAATTTTTACCTATGCAATCACCATCATCGTCATCTTCATCATCATCAGAACAATCTTTATCTGTGCAGTCACCATCATCTTCATCATCGTCCGTTTCTGCTATCCCGTTACCAGATAAGTCAATATATTGAGTACCAGCACTAGAGGAAATTTTCATCGAAAAATCACGATGACCAGTATCTGCTGGCTTGAATTTCACCCAGAAATTGCAATCAGAATCAGCTTCCAGAGAATCCGTACACTTGTTTTTTGAAACGTAGAACTCATCATCATCATCATCAATATCAATGTTTTCCAAATCAGCATTACCTGAATTAGAAATTTTGATTTTGATGGCAGTTGAAGCTTTACCAACTTCTACCGCTCGAAAGTCATACTCATCAGGTTCGACTACTATTTCTGGAGTGCCATTGCTACCACTGTCACCACCAGAACCACCAGAATTAGTGGTTGGACATGACACATTCATTGTCCATTTGTCCACCTCAAATGATCCCACACCAACAGAGTAATGTTTTAACTTAACATTATAAGTTCTACTCTTATTCGCTTTTTCAATATCGTCCTCTGCATCTGCATCTGCCCAAAACCAAAAATCAATATTTCCATCCCCCTCTTCATAGTCAAAGTTTGTGCTTTCACCATAAGTTGGATTGTTCGGATCGTTGTTTGGAGAAACAGGGTTGTTTAGACCAGAATCAGTGTATAAAATAACAGGGTTACCATTGACAAACACTTTAAGGCTTCCTGCACTCATAAACTTATCAAAGTTGCTTTCTGTACCACTTGTATCCTGAACTTGGAAATGAGCGCTGGGAGTACGTATCCAAGTACTATCAGCTTGCAAATGATAAGCATATTGGTACTCAAATTCCCAACTAGAAGGACTGGGTGTATAAGTACAATCGTCCCCAGCATTTGCCATGTAAGTAAACAGTGACAGAACAAACACAGCAATCAGTTGTGTTACCCAGTTTAGGGCAAAATGGCTTCGCCATCGCCGTCGGGGTGGCCCTTGATTGGCATTCTGTTTAACAGAAGCCTGTTTAAAAACACTCATAATGATTTTCCTCATTAACATTAATATTGAGTGAACTATAAAATAGTGAAATGACCTACGCCATTCACCAACCTTTGACTACTTTGAAAGATTAAATACTCACAGTAGTCCGTTTTAATGTGAGGTGAATACAGACTTCGTATTCACGTCACTGAAAAACTTGTTCATCAATCCTCAGAGCTTAGAGGTTGTTGACTCAAACTTTTCAACAAAATATTTTTTGAACCAAGAAAATTCAGCCGCTGGATTTTCTTCATGAATAGTACATACACCAGCGTGTATTTTAGCAATCAAAGAATAATTATATGAATTATCAAAGAGATACGCTCTATCCACTAACAAACACGCTTCTAAAAGCTGATTCATGACGCGATGATACCGAGGTGTGATTTTCTCTTGAGGAACACCATGTCCCCCATTTTTTCGCGTTCTTTAACGCGATCTCCACTAATACTCGGACTTTCAATGCCAATAAAGTATAAGTAGGTTCTATAACCCGCTTTTTGGGCTCGCTTCAAAAAATCTAAGTGCGAATGATGTGACATGACGCTTTCATAAGTCATGGACTGAGCTTCACATAAGAGTTGTTCCCTTTGACGAATGGCTATTTGTTGAGCCTCTTTAGCACGGGACAATTCGTCGCCAATTAATGTCGAAGCAATTTCATCAGGATTCACATAAACACCTAAGTTGACATGCTTTTTTAGGAGTTTTTCAGTGAAGGTCGATTTGCCCGCACCATTAGGGCCCGCAACTAGCCTAAGTCTTGCTGTCTTCATCATTCAGCCCTGAATTCATGATCTAGCGGTTCACTTCGTCCGTCTGGGTAAACCCAAACCAATTGCCCCTCTCGCAATTCCGTGATACGAGCACCTCGTTTTTTTGCTTTTTCAATGGCCTCTCGCCCGGCTTCTTGGGCAATGGCTTCTAATTCTTCAGACATTAAATCTTCAATGTTTTTGCCAGCAACGGTATTCATCATTTTCTACATTTGCATAGTTAATTATCAGTCCTGATTATATCACTATCAGTTTGCTATACTGCACGCGGGCACAACTTAAACTTTTATGTAGGGCCGGCAAAATATTTAAACCTCAACACAGAGAACACAGAGGAACACAGAGGAACACAGAGGTAAAAGATAAACTTAAAAAAGTTCAGTTTATTCCCATATTGAGTATAACAGGTTGCTGCAAAATAACAGGAACGAAAATAGCTAAACAATAAATTTATAAATAAAATCAATCGCATACAAGCAAAATAATAGGAACGAAAATAGCTGCAAAATAACAGGCATTCCAACAGGTACTCCAATTGTGGAATATAGCGTTTCCCGATTGGGTTGAATACATCTCACTTAACAAGTTTTTGCGCTCAAAAACTGGGGCAAAATTTTTGGCACCCCAGGTTCCACGCTCATCGTTATACATAAGTCAAAATACAATCAAAATGTAGTGGGATGGTGGGCAAGCGGGCGGTGATATCTGGGTTTATATTGAGTTTATTGGCGCCCGCTTACCCACCCTACAAATCTTGGGTGAAAAAAAAGCCATCAAAATCCATGAAATTTAACACCCCAGTTTTGCTCCGCTCCATTCTATACACCCTACAAAAAACTATTTTTAAGATTTGATTTGCCTTTGTACTTCATGCAATCGGGAAATGCTATAAACGGATTGAGTGGAACATTAATCAATCCCCGAACATTTAGCCGTCACATTAGCCGTATAACTCACCGGCTTGAGGAATTTAATTTGAATCACACGCCAGTTACCATCCTTTGAATGATCATAAATGGTATGAGGCAAGGTGACACCGCTATGAACGGTTGCCGCGTCATTACTGGCACCCCAATCTTTAACGTGAATATCTACCCGTTTTTCATTAGCCCCTAATTGGGCATCAAAGGTTAAACGGGAACACACTGCGTCGCGTTGCCATTGAAAGAATACCATGGGCTTTTCTGAAGAACGACGCACCTTTAAGGTATCTTGAAAGGCACCATAGGGCCAATCGACATCACGATTGTTCTCTGATTTATACCACAGGTTACGAAACATGTGACTGATAATGGAGGCATTACCATTCCATTTATAACCGCCATCCATGACTAGCGCATCACCACCGCCACGTCGATAACTGAGATCAGTTGGACGAGCAGTCGTACACTCAGCATTCAACTTGACATCGTTATTCAAAACATGACGCAAAGCGATTTTAACCACATACCATTTTCCATTTTCCATATCAAACTGATAATCGGTATTCGATGCCCCTAATACAAACGGCAATTTGACCTGAGAAAAGGTGATGTCATCATCACGGTTATTCCAAGGGCCAATAGTGATATCAACCTGATTCTGGCCAGTGGGTAAATCGGCCTCCAATTTTAATCGATTACAACCGTTTTCGTTGACTTGCCATTGGAAAAAGCCAACGGGTTTTTGGGTAGAGGCGTGTAGTTGCACCACATCTTGTGTAATACCATAAGGCCAATCTTCACCGGCATTATTGGGCAATAGGCGGCCGTGATAACTGATGAGGGAGCCGTTGCCTTGCCAAACGTAATCTCCGGAAACGGGAGGCGGTGACGCTGAAGAAAGTCGTTTTTCCGCTCTCTCTAAAATCCAACCCCCTTCGTTTTCACTTAACTTGACATGGGGCATCAAATTTCCATCTTGAGTGCCTTGAATAATGCCGTAGTTATAGGCGGCCTTGACGAATTTATAATACCAAGCACTGTAATCCATATCAGGGAAACGTTCCCCAAAAACATTAACCGGTTCAGCAAAACTTGAGGCTTCAAGGGGAACACCAAAGTAAACATTCAAGGTATTCATCACCATTTTGATAAATTCTACCCGGCTGACCGAGTAAAATGGCCCATATTTGCCTTGCATCTCACCGGCTGCGAAGCCATGAACGATATCCTTATTATAAGCAGTGGCGATGTATTTATAATAAGAAGTACTGCGACTCACATCGGAAGGCTGGGCTGAATCAAACCAGGAATCCAAGCCAAAATCCTGCGGAATATTGAAGCGTTCAAAAATTCTTTTCACCGCTGATGCTCTGGTAATGATTCTGGCATCTGGATGATAAGGCGGTTTGACGTAAAGGCCTCTTTCTTTTATTTCAGTGTTGCCATCTCCGTTGATAATAATGGTACGAGTAGCATTTTCCCAATCCGTATCCCAGCCGGTTAAAAGAGATATTTCAATACGATCATTGTCATAAGTACGATAACCGTAGGCCACGACACGATGGTTAATTGTTCGTTTGAAGTCATTTTCAAAATCGAAATGACTTTTGAAGGTATTAGAATCAACTCCAAGACTTAAAGGAAAACCATGGTTAATGGTATTAACCAAATCTTGGACGGTGAGATTGAAATGGTTGACTATTTGCCAACATTCATCTTTGTCTTCATTGACACAATAACCTTTATCTTCAAGGACATAAGTCATACCCGCAACAATTTCATCCGGACTTGCGCCATATTCACCTTCGCGACAAGTTAAAGGTGTTGAGGCCGCATTATTGGCATACAAATCAGCTATATCTTGGCGAATATACGCCTGATCACAGCCTGATTTATAAGCATAATCCGGTTCGCCATAAAGCTTATTATAACCATGATCGCCAAACCAATCTAAAAGCATACTGACTGCTGTGGTAGTACAGCCACGATACCATTCCATTGGCGTTGGTTTATCCACAAAATTTTCAGTGAGAGGCCTACCAGTAGACGGATCGCTAGAACTGTTATCCAGTTGTAGCGGTTGAAAACACGGATATTTGCCACCTAATGCGTCTTCAGTACCCTGGAATGGATACCACTTATTTTTATAGGCTGTATCATTTCCTCTATTGAAATCAGTTAATCGGTATTGAGTTTTATCAGCATTGACTTCTTCAACAAAACCCACATGTCCTGCTGGACTATTATGCCAAACGGCAATCAGTCCTTTTCGGCGATATTGTGTAGGCAAAGTTTCACTGGCAGTGCAATGCCAGGTACCCCCTAAAAAATTGGAACTGTCCCAGTTTTTAGCATCGCGCCCGGATCGTCCCCAAAAAGCATTACGGAATTTTGTGCCGACTGAACTGTCTAACTCGCCTTTTGCAACCAGTTCCATCACCCGCCCATAAGCATACCAAGTACATTGTCCCGTTAAGTATTGGTATGTATTTTTAAAAGCATTTTCAGTTGTCGCATACTGAGAGGTTGAAGAGGTTGATGTAATGCTTGTTGGCGAAAAGGCATCCCCGGCATTGACGTTAGCAATGTAAGTTGCCAATGACATGATTAAGATGCTTGGTAGCCAGACGACAAACCTACCTTTCAGTAGGTACTTTATTCGTAATCTCATCCTACCCTCCTTGTTGTAGTTCAATTGAATTAGTATAGAAACGTGTACTGACGGCTATGATGGCAAGCGAGAATGCGTATCGTGCGAGCAAAGCTCAACAAGGTGGTGCATTGCGAACTTGGCATGGAAAGGCCTATCTATGTCTATTTGTTCAGAAAAATAAAAGGGTATTATGGTGTGGCCTATATATATAATAATAGTGGGGCCGTGATGTCTATCTGTTCAGAAAAATCGACATGAACTGTTGAATTGCGTGCTACCTTAATTTTGCGGCAACCCATTGTGATACCTTGGATTTCGCGTGTCCTTGATCTAGGTCAATTTTTCGGTCTAAAGTGAAAAAAAAAATTTGAGAAATCCAAAAAATCCGTTATTTGCATTTTGCAAATCGCTAAGTTTTTGTGAGAGGCGCTATTAAATCAAAAAATCAATTATTAATCACGCCCCAAAGTGTTGCATTTCAATATAAATTCTCTCATCAAATTTTTAAGCCTAAAATCTCTCCCTAACGCCCATTTTATAAAGGCCGGCTTAGCACAATTAGGTTTGTCAGAGGCCTGGGAAATCAGACAAAAAGTTATCAGTGATGCAGCAAGTGGTTGCATCTCTATTCAATTCGAGGCTTTTTTAAGCTCACGCTTCGAGCTTCGAGCTAAGAATACAATTAATAAATTGGGCCATGATGTACATCTGTTCATGAAAATAAACGGATTTGATGGGATGGCCTATATATATAATTAATGATCGGGCCATAATGTCTATCTGTTCAGAAAAATCAACATGAATTGTTGAATTGCGTGCTACCTTAATTTTGCGGCAACCCATTGTGATACCTTGGATTTCGCGTGTCCTTGATCTAGGTCAATTTTTCGGTCTAAAGTGAAAAAAAATTTGAGAAATCCAAAAAATCCGTGATTTGCATTTTGCAAATCGCTAAGTTTTTGTGAGAGGCATATTAAATCAAAAAATGAATTTTTAAGCACGCCCCAAAGTGTTGCATTTCAAAAAAAAATCTCTGTTCACATTTTTAAGCCTAAAATCTCTCCCTAACGCCCATTTTATAAAGGCCGGCTTAGCACAATTGGTTTGTCAGAGGCCTGGGAAATCAGACAAAAAGTTATCAGTGATGCACCAAGCGGTTGCATCTCTATTCAATTCGA
>Ga0180298_1000092_pt1 | contig 17703 bp, 14 predicted proteins | sample GuaBasSediGuay13_FD_121800 | JGI IMG/M metagenome (GOLD analysis project Ga0180298, IMG submission 121800) | Subseafloor sediment microbial communities from Guaymas Basin, Gulf of California, Mexico - Guay13, Core 4488-10 , 4-6 cm | ecosystem: Environmental > Aquatic > Marine > Hydrothermal...
ATGTCACGCATGTATGTTTGGAAATTTGTTATAATTAATTTTCTTGGGGCGTATAAAACTCGTTTTTCTGAAATTGTAGCGTAATAAAAACCTTGGTTAGAATTATAAGTTGATTTCTCAACAACTAGTTCATATGTGAAACCTTCTGAACCATTAATTCTGATTTTTAAGTTAAGTAAATTTGGATTGGAATCAAGGACGCTTTGATTCATATAAATAAGAACCTCATTTGCTGGAGGTTCAATTCGCAACAATAGACTTTCGTTGGTGTGTTTAAGGATAGACACATTACATTCAATCAAATCATTAATATTTTTTTGATAGTATTTCGCTATGGTTTCTTCGACATCAGATAAATTCCCAACCGTTGAAGATGTTTTTGGTGTAACTCTTCCACGTAAAACAACGGTTCCAACAGCAAGAATGATAGCTATTGCTATTAAAAATATATAATAAGCCATAACTTTGTTTCTTCTCAGCTTTGAAAATTTAATGAAAGGCATTTGTTCTACTACCAACGCACGTTTTAAAGTTTGACATCTTAACTTTAAGGAAAAGGATTAGCAGAAGAGAAATTCCCTCTACAAATCGTTTTAATCCATACTTTGAACGTCCATGTGTTCTCTGTTTCAGTGAAACTTTAACTTCTGTAATCTTGTAGCCTAGAACGGCGCAAAGACTGATTAAGTATCTGTGAATACCATTTCGCCAAACAATTTTTGTCAGTAGTTGCTCCACAACTTCTCTGCGGAACGCCTTTAAACCACAGTTTAGATCATGAATGTTTCTTGTTCCGAACATTGCACTGGCGATTTTATTATAGATTTTTGAAAAAACAACTTTACTTGGGGCATATTGGCTAAAATCTCTATATCCAGTCACTACGTCGTAACCTTTTTCCAGCGTTTTTAGAAGACATGGTATTTCACCTGGATCATATTGCAAATCTGCATCAATTGTTATAATTACGTCGCCTTTTGCTTTTGCAAAACCTGACCGTAAAGCCATGGACTTTCCCTCTCTTTTTAGATGTTTAATAACAACTATTTCATCGTTTTTATAGGCAAACTGCTTCGCAACAAGAAATGTATTATCTTCACTTCCATCATCTACAACTACTATTTCAAAATCTACTTTCATTGATTTTAGGGTGTTGATTGTTTGAGTTAAAAGTTTTTTGATGTTCTTCTCTTCGTTATGTGCGGGAATTACAACCGTGACGGCTGATAAACCTCTCATCTAATTTTCCCATCACCCAGCGGTTGCTTTTTGCTTAATAATTGCTTCAATTTTTTGAAGGCTTTTTTCCCAATCGAATTTCCTGCCCCATTCTCTCGCGTTCTCTGAGAGGTATATTCTCAGTTCATTGTTGTCTAAGATTTCGCAAATTTTTTGAGCTAAAATTTTTGGCTTTCCATATGGAACAAGAAACCCTGTTCTTCCATGGATAATGGAATCTCTTAATCCCAGAGTATTTGTACCTATTGTTGGTGTTCCGCATATAGCCGCCTCTATTGCCACTATCCCAAATCCTTCTTTAATCGAAGGGATAACGAGCAGCCATGCCTTCTTTAATAGGTGAATTTTTTCTTCCTCTGAAACGTATCCACGAAAACCCACAGTTTTTTGGAGACCCAGTTTCTTCACCATTTTTTCTAACTTACTTCGATAATCACCCCTTCCCACTATTAACAGTTTGGCTTCTGGTTTTTCCTTTATTACGTATTTCATCGCTTGAATCAGGTTCTGGACGCCCTTATACTTTTTCAGTCTTCCAAGATAGAGTACAAGTGGGAAAGAAGCTTTTTCCTCTGAAATTTCTTTGTATCTCTCAACGTCTATTCCTGGGTAAATTACAAAGATATTATTCTGTGGGACTCCATTTTTAATTAACTCTTCTTTAACGCTTGGTGAAACTGTTATAAATGGTAACTTCCGGTAAAATAATAATGTGATCTTCTCTATAAAATAGAGTAATGTTGCAATCGCTATATTTAATTCTTTAAATAATGCTTCCTTTGTGGTTTGGTGAATGAAAGCGATCTTTGGTGCCTTGACGTATAAAGGAGTTAGCCATGGCAGGGCATTTATCTCGTCGATCACTAGGTTAAATTTGTTTCTAAGATTTCTCAAAAACTCGCTAAACGCTTTAATGTACACGGTGTATTTACTTCCAACTCTGATGATGTCTACTCCATCAATCCTTTCTCTTTTTCGTCCATCCTTATAATTAGCACATAAAAGTGTAACTTTATATCCTTTTTCTACAAGGTACTTTGCCACTCTATGTGTATAATAAGTACCCCCTCCAGCGGCTGGGTTGGTAACATCCTTCCAATTAAATATAAGGATAGAAAGAAATCCTTTCAATGAAGACCTCCTTCCATCCTCTCTTAAAGCTTGATAAACTTTTGCTTCTTGACATATTCTGCATATTGTTTATCTGTCTTTATTGCTGCTAAAAGCAGAGGCGCATCTCCTAAACTTGTGAGGTATCGTATGTCCTTTGGAAGACATTCCCCTTTAATACCATCTCTAGCCTCTAAAAGGTTAACATTCCACTTAGTGTTGGCTCCTCTTCTAACTTCTTCGAACGGAATACCGTTTTTTTCACAAAGTAAGCGTAGTTGTTCCACGAAGGCGATCTGAACAAATCGATACGCATTTTCGGTTATTTTTATAAGTTCAGCTACTTCAAGACTTGAAACTGGATGTAAAGGCACACGGATAGAATTATAGAAGTCGAATGCTTTTGCTAGGCTGTCTTGATCTAAAGCACCAATAATTCTTTTCTGTACTACTCCATGTTTTTCAGGATCTTCAGCCCAAAATCTATGGGGCACATGAACCAAATATACATCATCATCAAATATTTCTTTAGCTACTTTACGACAAGTGCCCACGGCAACCGTGCTTTCAATACTTACAAGAGGTTTGTTTTCCTTTTCCTTTTCAGCGATTTTGCGACATGCATCAAACACGTTTGACACATCTGGTTTTCCATAATTCCATCCGGTGTTAACGCATACTATGTAAACGTTACATGGTGGAACTTCCATCCACTCTGAGGATGCGGCGATAGGATTAAGTCCTAAAGTTTTTGTTCTTTTTATATCATATCCGTAGACAGAAAAGCCATACTCGTGAATGTGAGAGGCGGTTGGTCTTCCTACGTTGCCTAAGCCGATTACACATACCTTAGTATATTTTTGGGGTGTTTCGTTCGATTTATGTGACATCCTTTGCACCTTAACTTTTTATCACGGCATTTAACTTTTTAGGTTATATCTATATGTTTAAAAGCGTTGCGAAAAGCAAGTATTTCTTTGTATGCAAACACTTTGCTGTTTATTCACTTTTTATAAATTTTCCTACGATAATATGCTAGTGGGTGGTGGATCTTTTCACATAATCCATCTGAGTTTGTGCAGACACTGTGAGTTTTTAGCGTTTCACATTTTGGCGGCTTATAGCGTGTTCGTGAGCCTCTTTCTCCTGCTATGTGTTCAACTTGGTATCGGGTCATTCTTTCGTTGTAGTCGGAGAAGTTCTTGAATAGTTCAATGACGTTTTCTGGGGGCATTCCAATGTTTATGAGGAAGGATGTTAATGTGAATCTGCCTATGTGTGACAGGTGTCTTCCAGATGAAACTGCTTTGTATAGGGCTTTTATGCATGGTGGGAAGGCTGTTTTATCGATTTCTTTGGGGAAGCCTTCTATTTCGGATTTGCCTATTTTTTCAACTGTGAGTTTTTTTATTTTTTCGGCTATCTCTGTTATTTTTTGAGGGAATTTTGGTAATGTTTTTATTTCCAGCTTTTTTTCTATGTGTCTGCGTACTTCTTCGCTTAGCAGCCTTGCTACTTCGGTTTTTGTTATGTAGACTTTTCCGTTTGAGAGGAGCTTGTTGACGAGTTTCCATTTTTTTCCTTTTAAGTGTGTTGTGTTTCTCAAGTAATCTGTAAAGTTGAGGGCAAACTCGTATGGTATTTGGGGATTTTTGTTTAAGGTGAGTTTCCAGTTGAAGTTCTGTGCGATTTTTAGAATTTTTTCTTTGGGTTCAAACTTCATGTCGTTGTATGCTTGTTTTGCCTCAGCTAAGGCATATCTTTTTTTTATGAATGAATTTCCCGTTGCTGTTGCAAGCATGATGGCTATTGGAAAAGATGAGATTTCAACGTCTTCGTTTCGTTTTTCTCTGGTGACTATCGCGTATAAAATTGCTTCTTCCACTCTTTCCTTTGCGCGTTCTAGAATTTTAGCGAACTCCGGATTTGATAGATCTTCAATTTTTAAATCCAATGTTCTTATGTATTCTGTTGTTTCTTTTAGAAAAGGGTATTTAGCTAAATCGTTTTTTGTGAATTTTGCAAACGCATACTGCATTGGTTTATCACGTGTCATTCTGTTTCGATTCTTGGGGCTAGGTAGAACGTTAGTTTTCCTTCTCTTGCTTGTTGGAAGTCAAGTTTTATTGGCATGTCTGTGGAGAACTCTAATGTGGCAATGTCGGATGTCGCTGACGCTGCCTTTATGATCTCTGAAAGATAGCTTAGGCTGAAGGTTGCTTTTGAAGGTTCCCTGACTTCCAAATCTAATAGGGTGTCACTTCCCTTCTTGAGTTCTATGGTTGCTCCCATGAGGTCTCCTGTTGCGTTAAAAACTAATTTTTCGATTTCTGCTTCGATTCGGACATGGTCGCTTACAAGCTGTGCGTCCTCTATTGCTTGGCGTAGCCCGTCTGTTGTCGCCTTTGCTCTGACGTTGAAGGTTAGTTTCGGGGTTGGCACCTCTTCTTCGGCAGCCTCAAGGGTTGGCATGGTGAAGTTTCGTGTGTATTTTCCGGTTATTCTCACCTGTAAGCGTCCTGTTTTTTCGTCGAGAGAAAGTTCGAGGGGTTCGTTTTTCCCCGCTCTTTTGAGCAGTTTTAATAGTTCGCTTATGTTTATGCACATTTTTGTCGGTTCTGTGCATGTGTATTCTTCAAAGATTGTTTTAGGCCATTCGAAATCAACCATGGCTACTCGTGATGGGTCCATTGCTCTTAAGCTCATTCCTTCCGGATTTATTTTGAATGTTGCTTCGTCTACGAGTATGGAGATGGCTGTTGCCATGTCTCTTAGGAGTTTTGCTTCCGCCATTTTTAGCTTGAACATTAATGGTGTCCTCGTTTAATGAGTGTGTCAGAGTATATAAAAGATTTACACTGTTTAGTTGGTTAAAAATTATGCTTGATTTAGCTGTATTCTCTCCATGTGTAACCGCATTTTGTACATCTGAAGAACTGTGTTGAGGATTCATCTGCTCCTCTTGTTTGCACTTGCCAAACGTAAGCCAGGTTGTTTCCACATTTTGGGCATTCAATTCTTACGGTGGGTAACGTTCGCAGCTTTTGTTCCTTTTTACCTATTACCACTACAAGTTCTTGCGGGTTGTGCTGCACAACTTTAGGTGTTAGAGGTGCAACTTCACTTTCCGCTGCTTGTTTTTTGTAACCGCACTTTGGGCAGACGAGCATTAAAACAACTTTCTTTCCAGCCTTCACCTTTTTTGGTGTTAGACGTGCTCCGCATTTTGGGCAAAATTCCATAGTTGTTTACTCCGCTGTCCGTTTGTTTTCCCTTAACTTGGTCCCTATTAAACCTTTTCTTGTCTCAATAAAGATTGAGGTTAAGTTAACTGATTCCGGAAGCGATGAGGTGTGCCACCCTTAAAGCCTCAGGGATACTGCTTCTGGTGGAGGTTAGCTTCAAAATCTTTTCAGCATCTTCCTCCAAAATTCCCGAAATCTGCATGTACAATTTTTCTTTTTTGTTTTTTGTGAATACCTCAAATATTCTTCCGGCGTTAAGCATGGCTTTCCAACGTTTTTCGCTTTCCTTTAAGTTTTTTAACGCCTCACGGATTTCCGTGAGGTTTGGTTTTTCACGTGTAACAGCTATAACTGGCAGTTTGGTTTCAAGGCTAAGTTTTTTTATGTCGACAACGTTGAAACCTGCGAAGGTCACTCCATCTAACATTATCACTCTTAACTGTTTATAATGTGGTGAATTGATTATCATCGTAGTTATCTTCTCTGTTGCGTCAAACCCGTCCACTTCAACTTTTGTGTGCATCACTCCATCAAGCCAGTATCCGCCACGAAAGACAACTCCGACAACAGGCACAAGGCCCTTTTTATGCGGAGTGAAAACTCCGTCATCCACCCCTAAAACTCGAATTTCAGGTTTGATCACCCTAAACTTTTTACAGTTCAAAACTTTCCCAGCATCAGTCACAAAATTATTACGGTGAGATATTATAAATTTAGCTGAGAACGGTTAAAGTTGAACTTAGCAACGTAATAGATAAGTACATGTTCATCAATAAATAAAAGGCCTAAAATTCGCGAGTTGGTGGAGGCAACACCTTGAAAAGGGCAGTCTTAGCGTCGTCCATTCTTTTCGTCACAGCTTTGCTTATCCTCGCTTCGATATCGTCTAACGTTAAAGCCGAAAACGAGAACTACAAAATAGATTGGGTGAATCATACAGTTGAGCTTACATACAACGGATACGTGCTTGTGAACGACACTATACAAATAACGGGTCAAGCCTCGGCAGAAGCAGCACTACTCAAAAATTTCCGGATAGGCTTTCCATATAAGTATGCACCTTACGTGGTCCGATGCGTCGCTTATGATTCATCTAATGTTTTCCCCGTGAAGCTTAACGTGCCCTTAGGTGGACGTATAGGCTTTTATGGTGTGGATGTAGACTTCAAGCAAGGCTTGAATATAAGCGATGGAACCACCCATGTTTTCACGGTCATATTTGTGCTTTCAAATGAGCTTCTCGAAGAGGTTGCTGACGGCAACTATAACTTGAAATTTCCAGCATATCCAAGTTTGACAAAACCAGCAGACATCTGCAACGCTTCGATAAGCTTACCCGCCAACGCGAAATATATAAGTGGAACAGTGGAAGGTTTGAGATATTCGAAACAAGGCTTACCTGTCTTTGCCTACTCAGAAGCCTTAGGAAATCTAACATTCTCGTTACAGGATGCTGAACAAATTCAGTTGGCAGATGTAGAAAATATGGAGCGTGAAATAACGATAAGCGGGACATATGAAATAACAGGGGCGGATTTTTATCAGGTGTGGAATAAGGCAGCTAGAAAAATGGATTCTTTTCGGGTAATTTTGCCCTTAAACGCTTCGGATGTGCAAGCTTACGACCAGTTCGGAAGGAAGATGGCTCAGCCGACATCCGCTGGTGGAAATTGGTACAAAATTACTTTTACATTACCTGTGAAGGCTGGTGAGCATGTAAAGTTTAGGGTAACTTATAAGTTACCTAAAGAAAATTATATCGAACAGAAAGACTCTAAAAGTTTCAATTTGAATTTTCCGCTGTTTAAAAACCTGAACTACTACGTGAATCGGTCATCTGTAGCGTTCATTTTACCGGAAGGTGCAAAGATAGTAAAATTAGAAAACGTTTCAGCGGGCGAATCTTATACGGTGTCTAGAGATGTTTTTCAGGAGAGAATAACTATAAATAGTTATGATGTGATGTCACTGGACGGTTTCAGTGTGGGAATTGCTTATGAATATAGTCCCTTGTGGCTTTCCTTCCGTCCTACCTTGTGGATGTGGGCTTTAGCAGTTGTTGGATGCGTGGTCGCTGTTGTTTGGAAGAGATCTAAGGCTCCTGTTACAGTTTCTGTGCCAACTGTTGCTTTGAGGCTCAGTTCAAAATCTATAAGGAGCTTTGTAGATGCGTACGAGGAGAAGAGGAAAATAACTTCAGAGATGAAATCTCTTGAGACCAGAGTTCGGAAAGGAAGAATTCCGAGACGCAGATATAAAGTGCGTAGAAAGACTTTGGAGACTCGTCTTAACACTTTGTCAAGAAGCATAAGCAGGCTTAAGGAAGAGATGCGATCTGCTGGCGGAAAATATGCAGGTTTGATGCGACAACTCGAGGTGGCGGAAACCGAGCTTAGCGAGGTGGAAACAGCCATTAGAAGCATTAAGGCGCGTCACAGGAGAGGCGAGCTTTCTCTTGAAGCGTATCGGAGGCTTCTCGCAGATTATGAGCGTAGAAAAGATAAGGCTGAAACAACGATTGACGGGATTCTCCTTAGATTGCGTGAAGAAATTCGCTGAAATGAACCTAAAGATTTTTATTTTGTTGACTGAGATTTCATGGATCTAAATGCAATTGAGGGGTGAAATGTGAATGGTGGAGATCAAAGTTGACAACGATAAATGCACTGGGTGTGGGACATGCGTGGATACTTGCCCTATGGGTGTCTACGAGATTCAAGACGGCAAGTCTGTTCCAGTTAAAGTTGAAGAATGCATAGTGTGCAGAGCCTGTGAAGCGCAATGCCCTGAGGGTGCAATCCAAGTGATTGAGTAAACTTCCTCTAATTTCGTTCTTCTTTTTGATAAACAATTTATCCCTTGTTCCCTATGCTTTTTTCGAATATTTTTGCAAATATTCTCTTACAGAAAATTCTTCTTTCTTCGCTAATTTTTTAAGAACTTTGTTTACACCTGTTGCGTATTGAACCGCTTTTTTAGGTTTATTCACTATAAATTGTGGGAGCCCCAATTTTTCAGCTGCCTGCCTTAACACGTGTTTTCTCAAGTTGTCCTTTGGAGATTTTATTTTCAGCCTTGGTGATAGGCTTATGGCAAACCTTACCATTTGATAAAATGTGAATGGAAGACGTAATTCTACGTTGTGGAAATTACAGATTTTGCTGTCTCTTTCAAGGTTCATTTCATGTATGTGGATTACGTCGTTAAAAAGTGTTCTCTGAAGTTCCTCTTCACCGTGACGCGAATAACAGCTTAGATATCGTTTGTATCCTCCGAAAAGTTCATCAGCGCCTTGACCGGCTAGCAAGACTTTGAAGCCTGAATCAGCTGCTTTTTCGGCTGTCCAATATAATGGTATGCCTATGCTTGTTTTGACGGGATCTGGTTCTTCAATCAGCCACAAAATTGTTGGAAGAATTTCCTTCACGTTTCTCTTTTTAAAAAGGTGAATTTGAATAGGTAGTTCTAATGCTTCAGCAGCCTTCTTTATATGTTCGATTTCCGGTTGGTTCTCTAGGCTCACAGATATTAAGTGAACGTTGACTCCAAAATGCTTAGCTAAAAATGCTATTAGACTGCTATCTAAGCCTCCTGAAAATGCTACAGCAACATCCTTTAACCCTGAAATTCTTCTTTTAACCGACAGCAACAAGAGTCTCTGAAGTTCCTCGGTTGCTTTTTGCATGTTCAAAATGGTTCTCTGCGGATAATCTAGTCTTTCAACGCTTTCAAATTTAAAACCGTGTTTCGTAACAAAGGCTATGTGTCCCGGTGGAAAAGAGCATGTCTCTCTTATCCCTATTTTCCATAGTGCCTTGCGTTCGGAAGCCAAAGCTGCCAGTTCTGCGTTTTCGCCGTAATAAAGCGGATAGATGCCTAAAGAGTCTCTGCCAGCGATTAGCTTGCTTGGTTCTGCTATCACAAAAGCAAAGTTTCCATCAAAATTTTTGATTAAAACCTTGGCTCCCTTCCTCGTGTTTTGTTTCATCTTCTCAGCGGCGAACTCTATACCGGAAAACCGTGGGTTATCTGAGTAAATTCTTCCTTCAAAAATAAGAGTTGAATTTTTCAATTCTATTGGTTGAGGCTTGTCTGAAGCAAGAATCTTTGAGAAGATATGTCCAATGATCACGGGTGAATTCAGTTTTTGATTTTCTAGCAGTTCGGCTGATTTCTCTATTTTTACCAGTTTGGGCGATGCTATTCCATATGTTTCAATGTTTTTACGTTTGAGGGTTTTAAGCATGGTAACCGCTGTTTCTGTTGCGTCTTTGTCCTTTTTGTTTATGACAGCTATTAGCGCTCCCATATCTGGAACCTTTTCAGTTTAACTGTTAGGGCACTTTGGTAAAACATTAATTCTTAAATCTCTTATCTAGTTTTGCAGGGGGTTAAATTGCCTATTCTGCCTATCGATACGGGACGTTACGGGACACCTGAAATGAGGAAAATCTTCGATGAAGAGATGAAAATTCAAAGGATGCTGGATGTTGAAGCTGCCTTGGCGTGGGCTCACGCCGAGGTCGGTGAGATACCGAAAAGGGACGCTGAAAAAATAATGGAGATGGCGTCGACAAAGTATGTTAAACTGGCTCGTGTTAAAGAGATTGAACGTGAAATAAAACATGATGTTGCCGCCTTGGTTAGGGCTCTGGCTGAGGTTTGTGGATCAAGCGGTGCTTATGTTCATTTAGGAGCGACAAGTTCGGATATTTCAGACACGGCGACGGCTCTTCAATTGAGAGACGCGTTAGAGTTGATTGAAAAAAGGCTAAGCGATTTTGAGAAGGTTCTTATGAAAAAGGCTTTGCGGTACAAAGACACGTTGATTATTGGGAGGACTCACGGGCAACACGCATTGCCAACAACTTTGGGCTTCAAGTTTACGGTTTGGTTACGTGAAATTTCACGGCATATCCAAAGACTTAGGCAATGTAGGGAACATGTAACCGTTGGGAAGATGAGCGGTGCGGTGGGCACCCAAGCTGGCTTAGGTGTTCACGCTCTGGAAATTCAGAGGCTTGTTATGAAAAAGCTGGGGATCAAACCCGCTGAAATCTCCACACAGATTGTTCAGAGGGATCGATACGCCGAAATTGTATGTTTGTTAGCCATGATTGCCTCTACCCTTGACAATTTCGCAACGGAGATTCGACAGTTGCAGAGACCGGAAATTGGAGAGCTCTCTGAATCTTTTGAAGTAAAGAAGCAAGTGGGCAGTTCTACGATGCCTCACAAGCGGAATCCAATAACTTGTGAAAGGGTGTGTGGCTTGGCGAAGATTGTTAGAAGTTTGGTTTTTCCAGCGTTAGAAAACATTAAGACTTGGCATGAAAGAGACTTAACTCAGTCTTCTGCGGAAAGATTCATAATTCCCGAAGCATGCATTCTCGTCGACTATATGCTTTTCTTGATGGACAGCATCGTAGCCAACTTAAGGGTTGATGAACAACGTATGCGGGAAAACATAGAACTGACTCAGGGAAGAGCGATGTCTGAGGCTGTTATGATTGCTTTGACAAAGAAAGGTGTGAGTCGTCAAGAAGCCCATGAGCTTCTAAGGAAACTGGCAATGAAAAGTGAGATGGAAAACAAGCATTTCAAGAAAATTCTTCTGGAAGACAAGTTTGTACGTGAAAAATTAAGCGAAAAAGAAATCGACGAGCTGCTAAACCCGCGAAACTATTTGGGCACGGCTTTAAAACAAATTGAACTTTTAATCGAAAAAACTAAGAAAGAGCGCAAGATGCGAGGTCTTCCTGATTAAGTTAGTATTCCGTTAAGGCTTTTTGTTCCCAAGATTCTTTCCCCAGTTTTTTCCACTCGGTTTTTTTAACGAAGCCGCCGACTTGTTCCTTGATTTTCTTCGCCAATCTTGGTCCTATAAGCGGAAGACTGACTAAGTCTTCTATTGGAGCGTGTTTTATGTCCTCTATTGTTTTGAATCCAGCGTTGTAAAGTATTCGTCCTCGTATTCTGCCGATGCCTTCGAGCTTAACTATGGGTAACAGTTCCTTTTTCACTCCTTTGCTTATTCTTTCCATAAGCTCAAGTGTTAAGGGAAGCACTTGCTTGTTGTTAAAGAGTAGTGCCAATTCATGCGTGGCATAAAGCAGCCACTTTGCGTTTTCGATTGTTCTGTAAAGGTCTCCTGGTTGCACTCGAAATCTTTCAATCATCTCATCCTCGCTTGTCTCTTCGATCCATGCTTTCAAAACCATGGCTGTCTTAACTTCTCCGAGAAACTCTTCATAAGCGATTCTGTCCGTCCATTCGTCTGGAACCTCGGTTAAGAATTCTTCTTTATGCTCTTCCATGAAGAGTGCAATTTCATCTAATTCCCGTGTGTATGGTCGTAGTTTCGGAGCCATATCCGGTGTGTGCGCGATCATGTGTAAGAGGCTTAAATCAGTTAGATAGGTTGGCTTCCATCTTAACGCGTTGCGAATGATCACGCCTGAAACGGGGTCTATGTAAAGCTCGCTTACTCTCTTTCCAAACTTTGTGGCGTAAATGTTTTCACCGCTGACATCTATCATCTCCTCATCGTATAGGTACTTCAAAATTTTGGCTATTATCTCCCTTATAGCCTTAGTTTCGTACTGATACGCATAGAATGTTCTGCCGAAAAAATCGTAGATTCCACGCTCCGTACATGCATAATCCGCTGCTATCGTTGCCAAAACATGAGACCTTAAGATTCTTTCAACGGCAAGCCTTGACCATATTCGCTCCGGGTGTGCGAGGACGTAGCTTTCCATTAAATAATCCGCTTCATCGTCTGTTTTAGCTATAAGTATCGCCTCTCCAACCTTGTCGTATTTCGGTCTTCCAGCTCTACCTGCCATCTGCTTGTACTCTAAGACTCTGATGGGATAGTAGCCATATCCCGGTTCATAACGCCTATAATCGTGGATTATAACCGTTCTGGCTGGCAGGTTCACTCCAAAAGCTAGTGTGGGGGTGGCTGTTAAAACCTTGATTCTTCCCTGTCTGAATGAGTCTTCTATTATCTTACGGTGTCCGCTTCCTAAACCAGCATGGTGAAAAGCTGTTCCATGTCTAACTAGTTCTGCTAGAAGTTCGCTTATTCTTGTTTTTTCACCTGTTGCCAGAATTTTATCTGCGTCGCGTTTTAATGAGCGTTTTAAGGGTTTGGATAAGAGTTGTTCAACCTCGTTTGCTGCTTTTTTCGCAAGCGAAACAGCGTTTTTTCTGGTTGTTGCAAAGATTAACGCTTGTGCACCAGATTTAACGGTGTTTAAAGCCAAGTTTATCGCCGGATTTCTTGTTTTCTTTTCGATTTTTCTCGCATCTCCATCCTTATACTGGATTTCATTGTGTAAAAGCACCCCTTCCTTCAATAATATCGGACGCCACCCCGTTGTCACATAGCCAGCTTTAAGCCACTCCGCTATTTCCTCAACGTTATGTATTGTTGCACTTAAAGCCAATATTTGAACTTCTGGATTGATCTGCATCAGCCTAGCCAAAACAACTTCAAGGGTTGGACCGCGTTCTGCATCGTTCAGTAAATGCACTTCATCAGCGATTACAAGTGAAATCTCATCCATCCATTTAGCTCTATGCCTCAAAAGGGAGTCTGCCTTCTCGTTTGTGTTGTGGCAAATAACCCCTCCAATCCCCGCTACAAAATTTTCGCATTCTGGAACCGAAACATCGTAAACATAACCCTTTGATGCTGGCACTCTTTCTATTTTCTTTACCATTGCAAATGCGAGATCAGAGTTGAAAAGCTTTCTTGCTGACTCTATTTTATCGAGTAGATAGAGACCTTTACAAGATATAACATAAGTGTAGTAACCACTATGCCCTTGCCTTTCAACGAGTCCCCTTTTAAAAAGAGACTTCAGTCTCTTGTTTATGGTGGACCGAGGAAGCCCTAATGTTTTACTAAGCTGACTACTCGTGAGCTTTCTCTCTTTTAATAATTTTAGGAGCTCTATCTTTGTTTTTATCTCGTTAGAGGCTAGCCACTTTTCAAACAGCATTTTGCTTGTTCTTTTTCCAAAACGAACTAATGAACCATTGCTACTTTTTCTACATAACGTTTTTAGGATTTCTTTGATACAACTCGTCGGAATCATACATACTCTGTGACTAGATTTATGACGTAACCTTTTCTTGAACGGATAAACGTCCAAAGAACTTAACTCTGACCATGCACTAACGTATACGTTAAAACGTTCAGCAAACATGCTTTTGCCTGAGGGTAACATCGTTTTTCTTCTTGTGCTTGAAAGCCCTCCTATTACATCATTTTGCAGAAACAAATAAAGGAGATCTGAAGCCAAGTTTCTGCCAGAGGTGATGTAGTCTAATCGCTGACCAAATGTTCCATCGCCAGCCACTAGGGATTTAATAAACTCGCGTTGAAGTTCATGTCTGATGTTGAACACTAAGGAGGGGACTCTCTTTTTCTTAGCTCCTTTCGGTAGTTTGAGTATTTTGTCGAAAAGTAGATACACAATTTTATCGCATATGTCTATGTATGTTACATTTCTTCTGTTGCTAACTGATGGTTTAAAGTGAAATAATTTTTGCACAATTTTACAAGTATCTTCTATATATTCTTTCTCTTTGGAAGCAAATGAAAAAGATATTCTATAGTTTTTTCCATCCATACTTCCTTCAGCAATGTAATAACCTATAAGTCTAAGCAATTCACTGTTTATTGGAATATTAGTTGGAACTTTATGTCTTGACCCTAAATAAGAGAAATAAACTTGTGGTAAATCAAATTCACCCTTGAATCTTAATCTGGTAAATATGACTAATGGAAGTTCCCTTCTTCTTTTCCAGTTTTTCTTATAATAATTTCTTGCATTAATGGCGTTAAATGTAGGAGATGTGAAAAATTCTGAAGGAATATTTTTTATAAACAGGTTTTCGGCTTCTTTGAATTTACTGAGTTCTCTTATTAAGTCAATTTCGCTTTTTTTGGACGTATGTAATGGCAACCGTTGAGGGATGAGGACAAAATCCCCCGGCTTAACGTCCGATGCTTTTTTAGTGATAATATTTAATCCTTCTAATGTATAAATGCTGTGATTTGGTGTCACTGTTATCTCTCTTCCCGTCTCCAATTCTAACCTGCAAAGAAACGAATCGGTCCTATGGCGAATAACGCTTGACACTTTCCTAAAAGCTAATTTAAGATTTTTCGGATCGAAAGCAACAGCTTCAATGTCAAGACCAGAAACGTCTAAAACTTCCGTACAAGACTTTATTTGAACTTTGTCTCTGTTTTTTCGCATGAGATCATCTATGAACTTACCGATTCTCTCAATGTTTGCTGTACCATTTTTCCTAATAATAAGTGGTTCTTCATAATCTACGGAAGTAATGATTATGTCGTATCTTTCTAGCCATGGGTCACTGCTGTCATAATCGCCAGTGCTTATACCCACTCTCACCCGTTTACCCTTCGGTTTCTTTATTGAGGAGTATTTTTTGAACTCTGTGAACTTTTCACTCGCCAGTGCTCTCAAAGGTGTTAAGTATATCACTTTTCCGTTCTTTTCTAAGATGTGTTTGAGGGCGCAGAGTTCCGCGACTAAAGTTTTTCCAGAGGCTGTTGGGCTCGCCAAAACAAGGTTTCTTCCCTCCAAAGCACCAAACTTAACAGCTTCTTCTTGCGGTGGATAAAGCTCGATAATCCCAGACCTAATTATTACTTCTTTAACAGCTTCCGGTACTTGTAAATCTGTTATTTTCAACGGAAACGCGCCCATCTTTCCTTAAACAACAGCAAATACGTTTCATCAAATTTAAAGTGTACGTGAAGTTTGAGCTTTGCTTTTGGTTATGTTTTTCTATGAGATGTGAACATTAGAGTATGGCTGAAACGGTCTTGAAGATGATGTTTGAACACGTAAAGGACCTGCTTAAAGCCCATGAAGGCTTGAAACACGAGGTCTACTTGGATATTGAAAACTCAAGCATTGTTCAAAAAGAAGTAGTTGAGGCTATGCTGCCCTATTTTAGTCAATATGCTTATGGTAACCCGACCTTAACTCATAAGCCAGGCTGGGAAGCGTTTGAAGTAATAATGGAATCTTCGCAAAAAATAGCGAAATTTCTGGGTTGTAAGGTCGTTGAAGAGGTCAATTTCGCTCCTGGAGAGACGGAAGTGAACAACTTGGCGCTTATGGGAGCAGCTTTCACGATGAAGGGTAAGGGTAAGAAAATTGTGGTTTCCGAAATTGAGCCTTTAAGCGTTTTACATGTAACGGATTTGCTTAGCAAGTACGGATTTACTGTAGTGAAGATTCCGGTTGACGGTGAAGGCTTCATCAATCTTGAAAAATTGGCAGATGTTGTTGATAAAGAAACGATTCTTGTGAGTCTGTCCGCTGTAAACCATGAGATTGGAACAATAGAGCCTATTAAAGAAGCCTTAGAAATAGTTAAGGATGAAAATCCAGAAGCAATATTTCACACAGACGCTTCAGACGCGTATGGAAAAATTCCATTCAACGTGCAAGATTTAAACGTGGATTTAGCGACCTTAAGCAGCTACAAAATCTTGGGGCCTCGGGGAATCGGCGTTCTATACGTTAAGGAAGGTGTTAAAATCAATAGAATCTTAGAGGGGCAGATAGGAACGCAGAAACTTTGGCCCGGAGTTGAAAACACACCGTTAATTGTTGGTTTTGCAAAGGCTTCTGAACTTGCCTTTAAAGATTTTGAGAGAAACGTGAGGCATATGCAAAGGCTTAGGGACAAGCTTATCGATGGGATAACGGGGAAAATAGTGGAAGCGAGGCTTAACGGGCCTAAAGGCGATAAGCGAGCTCCTGATAATGTGAACATAAGTTTTCTAAGATGTGAGGGAGAAGCGTTAACCATCGAGTTAAGCCTAAACGGTGTTTATGTCTCGAGTGGAAGCGCATGCACCAGAAGGCTTCTTCAACCAAGTCATGTTCTCGTCGCCATAGGTAGGAAGTTTTCCGAAGCCCACGGCAGCATTCTGATGAAAGTTACACGGTGCCATACAGAAGAGGATATAAACTATGTTTTAGAGGTTATCCCGAAGGCCGTGGAAAGAATAAGGGGAATCACAGGGTCTGTGGAGATGAAATAGATGTCCAGAGTTCCTTTACCGTACAACCCAAAAATTCTTGAGCTTTTCAGACATCCGAAGAATCTTGGGAAGATGAAGGATGCCACCGTCACCGCTGTGGCTGGAAACCCTACATGTGGAGACATGATAATCTTCTACTTGAAAATTAACGACGAAGACGTTATTGAGAGAGCGTCCTTCGAAAGCTACGGCTGTGCTGCAAACATAGCAACCTCAAGCATAGTCACTGAAATGATTAAGGACATGAAACTTGAGGATGCTTGGAAAATCTCTTGGAAGAAAGTGATAGAAGCTGTTGGTGGACTTCCAAGCGTAAAGTTTCACTGCGGAATCTTGGCTGTCGGAGCGTTAAAAAGAGCCATAAGAGCCTATTATCAGAACAAAGAGTCTTCTCCCAGCTGGCTGTCTGAAGAGTTAACTTTTGAAGAGAAACAAGCCTTGGAAGAGGAAGAATTGGCGAAGATGATTTCGAAAAGAATGAAAAATGAGGGGAGAAAATAGGTTGGACCCTTACAAAATCCGAGAGGACTTCCCGATATTAAAACGGAAAATAAACAATCATCCGCTAATCTACTTTGACAATGCAGCGACAACTCAAAAACCCAAACAAGTGATAGATGCGATTAACGAGTTTTACAAAAATCACAACGCAAATGTTCACAGAGGCGTTCACACACTTTCTCAAGAAGCGTCAGAACTGTATGAAGATGCCCATGAAGAAGTGGCTAAGTTCATTAACGCGGACAGCATGGAAGAGATAGTTTTTGTCAGAGGCACAACAGAAGCGATAAACCTTGTGGCTTATGCCTGGGGACTTTGGAACTTAAAGAAGGGCGATGAGGTTTTAGTCACGCTGATGGAACATCACAGCAACATAGTTCCTTGGGAACTTCTCTCAAAAATAAACGGGTTCAAGGTTAAATATGCGGACGTAAATGATGACGGGACTCTGAATTACGAGGCTTTTGAAAATGCAATTTCCAATAAAACAAGAATCGTTTG
>Ga0180298_1000093_pt1 | contig 17684 bp, 20 predicted proteins | sample GuaBasSediGuay13_FD_121800 | JGI IMG/M metagenome (GOLD analysis project Ga0180298, IMG submission 121800) | Subseafloor sediment microbial communities from Guaymas Basin, Gulf of California, Mexico - Guay13, Core 4488-10 , 4-6 cm | ecosystem: Environmental > Aquatic > Marine > Hydrothermal...
ATCAGCATGGAATACGCCAATCCAACTCCATGGAACACACCGAGGGAGGATAGCGAGAAGGGAATCTGGAAGAGGCTGGAAAAACTGGCGAAAAAGGTTTCTGTCGATTGGAACCATGTAATCTGCAGCTTCCACTGCCCCCCATACGATACGAGGCTGGATCTCGCGCCTAGGCTTGACAGGAACCTTAAGCCGGTCACCGTGATGGGTCAGCTGGTAATGGATCATGTTGGAAGCAAATCGGTTAGGAAGTTCATGGAAAAATATCAACCCCTAATCGGGTTGCATGGGCACATCCACGAAAGCTTCGCATCAGACAATATTGGAAACACGGTTGTCGTCAACCCTGGAAGCGAGTACATGTCCGGTGTTCTAAGGGGGTTCATTATTGACATAACGCCGGAGGGCGGTTTGGAGAGGTACTGGAAGGTGGAAGGTTGAGTGGAAAAGGCGTATCGATGAGCGTAGAGGAATTTCTGAATGAGGCGGCCTCCATAGTCGAGAGGGCTCAAGAGGAAAACATCATATTGAGGATTTTGGGTGCATTAGCCGTCCACATCCACTGCAAAGACGACGCGAGATGTGCAGAGTTGCATAAAAGCCTGGAAAGGCTTGGGAAGGGAAAGCCCATGTTCACGGATCTCGATCTGATAGGCTACAAAGCCCAGAGAAAACATGTTAAAAAGTTCTTTGATGGAAAGCTTAAATTCGTGCCTGACAGGCGCATCAACGCGCTGTTCGGCTCCAAAAGGAACATATTCTATCATCCTAAGGGAAGATACGCCGTAGACATATTCTTCAGCAGGTTGGAGTTCAGCCACGACGTAGACTTCGGCGAGAAGCCTGGAAAGGGAAGGCTTGAGCTTGACTTTCCAACCATAACCCCCGCGGACATAGTGCTGGAAAAGGTGCAGATACATGAGATAAACATGAAGGATATAGTCGACCTTATCGTCTTGTTCCTCCGCCACGGTCTTTCAGTAACGGAGGAAAAGGACAAGATAAACTGCAAGTACATAGCGGAAACCCTCTCAGACGACTGGGGATTCTGGTACGACGCCGTCAACAACCTAGAAAAGGTTAAGGGTTTCGCCACTAAATTTTCGGAGGAACGGAAGATGAGAAAGGAGGAGGCTGAAACGGTTATTGGAAGGGTTGACGGGCTTTTAAAGGCTATAGAGGAAGAGCCGAAGACCAAAAGATGGATTAAAAGGTCGAAGACTGGAACGAAGAAGATATGGTACAGGCCGGTCGAAGAGGTTTTAAGGTAGCTAAAACTTTGGGATGGCTATGTAGAACTTCCTGAAAATTCCCGGCTTTTTTATCACCTCTATACCGTTGTAGTCCACGTAGAAGAGCTTAATTTTAAGCTTCTTTCTGTCAACTTTTACCTTCTTCGCTTCCCTCACCAGAATGGATATAAGCTCGTCAATGGCATGCTTCAGCCTCCTCCTTTCCTTTATTCCGGATGCCCTTAAACGATCCTTTACGTGTTGCCTAACGAGGTAGTCGGCTATTGCAGCAGCGTTTGGAATCAACATTATAAATATGAGTATGAAAATGGGGTTTCTAACAACTCCCAACATGGACATAAACTCCGGCTTGATGTAGGCGAGGAGAAATAGAAAGCCGACTGAAAGAAGGGAGGCCACAGCCAAAAATCTTAAAAGAACGCTTAAGACAGAATACTTCCTGAATTTCTGCGATGCAGCTAGGCTCCGAGAAACCTCATACATCTCCTTTCTACACTTTTTCCACGCGCTTCTCACACCTGAGAACCTTATCCTCGCAATCTCCTTCTCAACTCTCTCTGGGCTAACATAAATGCCATACCGCATATTGTCAAGGTCGGATATGACCCTTGCCAGCATAACTAGCTTCGATTCTTTAACTTTCATAGCACTCTCTCCTTAAATAAGTTTTATATACTTGTTCGATTAAAAAGAATTTTTCAAAAAGGTGGAAAAAATGGCTGAAGAAGGAGTTGTCTTCGTCAGAAGAGCTTCAGGATTGATCAGGGAGATCGGTCCGATCTCAGCACTTTCAATGGCCCTTGGCCACGTTATAGGCGGTGGAATAAACTTTCACTCTACTATGGACGCGACGGTGTATCCCGGTGCGAGTATGCCTTTGGCGTTCCTGATAGCTGGAATCCCAAGCGTTCTTTTAGGCATATGCTTCGCTTTGATGGCCATAATGATGCCTAGGGCTGGAGGAGACTACATATACATCACTAGAACCATAGATCCGCTGGTAGGCTTCTTATCTTCATGGGCGTTCTGGTTCACGGACGCCGTCTCGTTTGGCATAATCGGAGCATTCGACAGTATCTTCTGGGGTATGAGCCTCTGGATATACGGGCTTATGACAGGGAATTCATGGGCCATGGATGCTGGCTTATGGATGCAGGGCTTCTGGGGTCAAATCATTATCGGCACAATTTTAGTTTCCATCTTCTGTATAATAGCTCTGCTTGGGACGAGGACGCTAGCCTACGTGATGAACGTCATAGTTTTCATCCCGCTGGTCACGGGGTTTGTCACCATAGGGTACTTTATATGGGGCTGGATGAACGCCCCAACTTTGGCGTTGAGCAACTTTGACGCGATATTCGGTGCTGAAGCCGCGGATAAGGTGTGGACCGTAGCGGAAAACGCTGGCTTCAGTCTAAAGAAGTACGCTATGGGCTCCAATTTCGCTTCAACCATGATGGCTGCAACGCCGGCTACATGGGCGTACATAGGGTTCACAACTCCAGCCTTCATGGGAAGCGAGGTTAAGGAACCTGGCAGAAGCTTTAAGATAGCCCTTATTGGATCGACAGTGTTTATATTGTGCTACTACGTGTTGTTGTGTGGCTCATGCTGGGGGAGCTATGGAGACTTTATAACGGCGTACTGCTACGCTGCAGCTAATGCTCCAAATGAGCTTGCGGCTGCTCTGGGCGTTAGTCGCGCTCCAGATGGCATACTTCCCTTCTTCGGAGCGGTGCTGGCCTACCCGAACACCCTCATGATGCTTTTGATTGCAGTTACTGGTGCGTTCTGGCTTATGAACGATATTCCAGCTTTCCTCATGACTACAAGCAGGTCGATATTTGCATGGAGCTTTGACAGGTTCTTCCCGGAGTTCCTAGCTGACGTGAACGACAGGTTCCACTCTCCTCATTGGGCAATCACAGTAACGTGGATAGTTGGCATAATAGGGGTGGTCGCCAACGCCTACAGCTGGTTCATCGCCCTAGTTGGAACAACCGTGCTCTACATTTTCAGAGTAATATTCGCGTCATTGGCAGCCACAATCCTACCATACAAAAGGCCGGACATCTGGGAGAAGGGGCTAAGGCTGACCGTGGCTGGAATACCGCTAATCACAATATTTGGGTTCATATCATTTACAGTGTGGACCTACATATTCTTCTACGCATGCCTGTCGTGTGACCCAACAACCATACTCACGTACATGATCTGGCTAGGTCTAGGACTACTGATCTTCGTGGTCTACTGGGCATACAACAGAAGGAAAGGAATAGATCCGAGAACCATCTACCAGGAAATACCGCCCCTCTAAAACCCCTATTTTTCCCTATATTGACGCAGTCTCCATTATCAGGTGCCTACTATAATATTTCCGGCTATCCTTTTTAGGGTGGCGATTGCTGAGAGGGCTGCTATTAGCCCCTGTTGTAGAAAAGCCGCCGAAAGGGAAGTTCGATCCGTTTGATCCAGCGAATTATGCTCCCTTAATTACTTACTTAGCAAGCAATGAAGCGCACTACATTACTGGGAAGATTTTTCACATAGTCGGCGGTACAATTGAGCTGATGGAAGGTTGGCGCTCAGTCAAATCTCTTTCTAAGGAAGGCAGATGGGAAACTGATGAGCTAATTAGAGAAGATGCCGAAGTGGCTAACAGGTTGATTCCCATCTTCTTTCTTTTTTACTATTTTTAGGTTTTACTTAAGCCTCTACACGTGGACTGTTGAGATGTCCGAAGTGCGGCGCACCTTTAAGGCTTAACCCAAGAAGTTACAACAAAAACAAGTGCTTTGTTCGTTTAGGTTCTATTCGCGGGTTCTTGATGTCTCTTTATCATAGAGATGGGCTGGACGGAAGCCTTACAATCCAGTTTCCATGTTGAAGGCTCAGTTGCTGAAGCATCTGCTCCTCAGTTTCAACGCTTTCAAGCCTTATGAGGTTATGATGAGGAACTTGACGGACGTCATATGGTCATCGATTGAAAAGGTAAGGTGGTGGTGTAGGGGAGACGTGAGATGGCTCTTCTATGGGGTTCTCATTGCCTACATAATATTTGCCTGTGGTTGGGCTATATGGCAGGCACAACCACTTATACTTCTGCTTATATCATCGAATATAGCGAACTTCTCAGAGCACTCTATGGTGTACCACTATTGATTTACTTTGATAGGAAGTTACCGAAGGAGTTAAGGATGCCAGCATGGTACTATCCAATTCTATTGATATTCCTAGCGTTGTGTGTAACGTTTTTCTTGGGGTGGGTGCTGTCATACGCTGGAATAATACCGTCAACTATATAGCCCTAATAAACCTCCTTTTTTATTTTACATCAATTACATCAACTGTCCTCTAATTCTAACAGATTGCCCAAAAAGAAAAAGCGTGCACGTGACAGTTTTTCTACATGGTTCCTACTGAACATATCTCAGCTCGTTCAAGCATAAAGTTTATGGCGTAAAAATTTTGTTATGAAAGTTGCTTAAGCCTAACTTCAACGTATTCTTTTAAGCTCTTGTATTTGCATAGAGATGCAAGAGCTAAGGCTGCTCTCTCCGGCGTCGGATATGCTGGAATTCCGTTTTCATTAAGGAATCTTATTGCTTCTGCAGTTGCAGGACCGCCGACCATTCCAACAGTAATAGGCTTGTTTACGCTACTCTCTTTAACAGCCTTCAGCACGTACTCTGCAACCCTAAGAGGGTTTGTAACAGCTGTCTCGCAGTAGAGCGCGAGGATCATATCAATATCCTTGTGCTTAAGAATAATTGATAACGCTCTATAATACCATTCATCTAGTGCCATACCTGTTATATCAATTGGGTTCTTTAGCGAAGCAAATGGTGGTAGAAAGCTCTTTAGTTGCTCAACAACGTCTCTCGGAGGCTCTTTAAGACGTATCCCTTGATCAGCTAACGTATCCGTCGCCTGTACACCAGCTCCACCTCCATTAGTCACAATAGCTACGTTTGAACCCTTTGGAAGAGGGTTTAAGGAGAACGCTCTTGCAAGGTCAAATGCCTCTTCAAGTGCATTAACTTGTATAACACCGCTTTGATTTAGCGCTGTTGCCCAGACAACAGGGCCTCCGGCAAGAGAACCAGTATGACTTGCTGCTGCTCTAGCTCCAGCTTCTGTTCTTCCAGCCTTTACCAGTATAATGGGCTTAGATAATGCAACCTTTGATGCCGCCTCCATGAATCTTTTCCCATCTTGAACGCCTTCCATGTATATCAGTATAACCTTTGTATTGGGATCTTTATTAAAGAACTCTAGAAAGTCCGCGTCGTTTAAATCTGACTTGTTGCCTATGCTAACTATAGCTGATACTCCTATCTTTTCGGATATCGTGTAGCCCATTAAAGCAATTCCAAGAGCCCCGCTCTGAGTTATGAACGCTATGTTCCCTGGTATAATATCTCGAGGCCCAAAGCTGGCGTTTAGCTTCTGCGGAACGTATACATAGCCGAAGATGTTTGGTCCAAGAACTCTCATACCGTATTTTCTCGCTGTTTCAACTAGCTTCTTCTCTAACTCAACATTTCCAACCTCTTTAAAGCCTGAGGCTATTACTACAGCAAATTTCACACCTACCTTTCCAGCATCCTCGATAACATCAATTACCCTCTGAGCTGGAACAGAAATTACTACAACATCGACTTTATCTGGTACTGTTGATATGGTTGGATAGCATTTGAGCCCCATTATCTCTTCTGCTGCAGGGTTTATCGGATATATCTTACCTTTGTACCCATACTTTAAAACATTACAGAGTATCCTATGCCCTATCTTACTAGGAGCTCTAGATGCTCCGACGACGGCAATAGCGCTTGGATAGAATAAGCTCTTTAACTCTTCTACCAAGGCTATCACCCAACCAATATCCTTACATCAGCTATCCTTGCTCCAGCCCCGCTTTCATATAGCATTATTGGGTTAAGATCGAGTTCAACAACATCCTCTAGAGTTTCTACAAGCCTTGATACCTTAATTATTATATTCTTCAAGGCCTCGATATCCCTTGGCTTCTCTCCTCTATATCCTTCCAAAATTCTGTACCCCTTAATTTCCTTTATCATAGTTTCGGCATCAACAGGAGCGATAGGAGCAATTCTAAAGCTTACATCCCTCAGAACCTCTACGAATATTCCACCTAGCCCGAACATTACAACAGGTCCAAAGATTTTGTCTCTAGTAGCTCCAACTATAACCTCCATGCTTCGTGAAAGCATCTCCTGAACCAGCACTCCTTTTACCCTAGCTCCAGGAGCCTTTACAGTAACATTCTCCACAATCTTCTTAAAAGCCTTCTCAACACCCCCATCGCTATTGATATACAATGTAACACCTCCAACATCGCTTTTGTGGACAACGTCAGGGCTTACGACCTTTAAAACAACCGGATAACCAATAGACCTAGCTATCTTCACTGCATCCTCAACGCTTGTTGCAAGTCCGTATTTAGCTACCGATAAACCAAAGTATTCGCATACTTGAAATGCCTCGTGTTCAAGAAGCTTCTTCCTACCCTCTTTTCTAGCAACCTCAAAAATCTTTTCAACATCTTTCACAATAGACATCATTTTGACACCGATTTTATATTAAAACAACAAACAACAGTTAAAAATTTCGCTCATGCCCCTTTATTAACTCGTCAAAGTCAACTAGGTGGACCTACAAATAGCGGAAAAACAGGAATTAGCCGAACCCTAAAATTAACTAAAGGCTTATAGACGCGTCGCGTATACTCTTGCTCATGGATCTCTATATGTTAATTCCTATTATTTTTATTGCTTTTGTGGGATCCATGATGAGTGGAGGAAGCCTAATTGTGTTTACGGCTTTGACTTTCCTGTCTATGCCTATAAAGACTGCAGTAGGTACCCTAAAGCTTTCAATCACGGTTTTAGGGTTAGCTTCTGCTGGAACCTATCTAAAAGGAGGCGCCGTAGACGTGAAAAAGGCGCCATCTCTCGTTCTCTTCTCTCTTCTTGGTGCATTTTTGGGTTCTCAGATCGTGATATCACTACCAGAAGAAACCATAAGAATCATTGTGATACTGCTCCTCTTCGTAGGAACAGGGGCTTCTCTACGTGGCATATTCAAGACTGAATTCCGAGAAGCCCCTTTGGAGTATAGTAGGCTATTACCTGTAATTGTTGGCTTTGCACTTGGCGTTTATATTGCGATGCTTGGTATAGCCTCGTCAATTCTAACGATTTCAGCACTCGTAACTTTGTTCCATATGCCGATACTACAGGCAAACGGTACAGGAAAGATGGTGATATTCGCAAATAACCTGCTAGCATGTGTAGTTTACTTGATGAATCAAAGTGTCGATCTCATTATAGGACTAACCATTTCGGTGCCTAATAGCCATCGGGGCATGGGCGGGTGCCAAAACCGCTCTAAAAATGAAGAGTCGACAACTGGGCATTGTCTTCGTAGTTATGGTCACCGTCACAATTCTAAAACTGTTGAGTGATATGATCTAGAAAAGACAAGTCAAGCCTTATTGCGCATAACCTGTGAAAAATTCCCTTTTTTGGTTTTGGAAGGTTTTTGGGTGCGGGCGTCGAGTTGGTTATTAAAGACTTGAAGGAGGTGAGAACCTCTTTTGGAGAGGTTTTCAGTCGAGCTCGACGCCCAAAGAATGCTTTTTCAGAGCTTGGATATAAGCCGTACGGTCAGGAGGATTGAGGGTGAGTACAGCAGTTCTGATAGGGGTAGGCCTAGATATCCTGTTAGGGCTATGCTCTTTGCTCTCATACTTATGTATCTGCTTCAGATTTCATCTGTTTCTATGCTGTCTATTCAGCTTTGCAGGCATCAGGAGTACGCGTTGCTCTGCGGCTTCAATGGTAAGACTCCGGACAGGACAACCTTCAGCAAGTTCATAGCTAGGGCTGGGCTGAGAGCCATAGTGCCTGAGAGTGTCCGGGTGTTATGGCTCCTTGTCGAACGTCTCTACGGATAGCTGGGTGTAGCCTGAGCAGTCTCATGCGCTTTGAAACGTATGGTCTGCTCTTCCCTATTCGGCGGGCTATGGCGGAAAGCTTGACGCCCATTTCGCGTAGGGCTGCGTAGGCTTCAGCCTCGTCAAGCGGATCCAACTCTTCACGCTGTAGGTTCTCAACTAGCCGTGCCTCTAGGGCTTCGTCGGATCTCAAGGCTCGTCCAAAACCACGGCTGGAACCGTGCTTAGCCCAGCCTTCACGGCGGCCTTCAATCTTCTCTCGCCTATAAGAAGCTTGTACTTGCCCTTCCCGGTTGGTTCGACGAGAACAGGTTGCAGAACACCGTGCCTAGCGATCGAGCTGGCAAGCTCCCGGATAAATCGCTTATGAATCACGAATCTTTAACGTTCAAATTTACCGAAAATAAAATTTTGCTACAGGAGAACTACAGATTTCCTCGGCTGCGTTTCTATAAACTTCAAAATCGTGCCTTGTAAACAAGACGAAAACAACCATGTCGAGTTTATCCTCTGTCTCTAGGAACTCTTTCACCGTTGTAATTGCTATTCTGCTTGCCTTCTCTACGGGATATCTGTATGCACCCGTGCTTATCGATGGAAAAGCCACGGTTTTCAAGCCTTTGGATGCGGCTAACTTCAGCGAGTTTCGGTAGGCTTCAGCCAAAAGTTCTGGTTCTCCATGGTTGCCTCCACGCCAGATGGGGCCAACGGTGTGAATCACGTATCTGGCTTTTAGGTTGCCGCCAGAGGTTATGACAGCCTTCCCCGTTGGCAAACCGTTAGGCCATTCTGTGGCTCTTATCCGTTTGCACTCTTCAAGAATTTTAGGTCCACCCTTGCGGTGGATTGCACCGTCTACGCCTCCGCCTCCCATAAGAGATGAATTGGCAGCGTTCACTATGGCGTCTGTATCCTGTTCTGTGATGTCCCCTTGCACCAAGCGTATAACTGCTTTACCGACATGAAATTTTTCTGTGGACATGTTCATCTTTAAATTAGAAGTTTGTTAGGATGGTTTCCATGAGACCAGGTCTTTCGCTACTCTTTCCACCATGTCCACTCCTACAATTTCCGTCTCGTAAAGTGGTATAACCGATCTGACCATGGGCCAAAGGTCTCTCTTGATAGTCTTCATGTACTCTTGCTGCTCCTTGTATTTGTTGGTTAAATACTCTGTTACCTTCTTGCTTTTTACAAGCTCTTCTGGAATCACACCGTTCACGATGACACCGCCTGTTGGTATGTTAAATCCTTGAACCATTTTGATGAACCTTTTGACAACGGCTATAGGTAACGCAAGAGGCAACGTGACGAAGAAGGCTGTTTTTTCAAGGTCATTGACAACTTTTTTCAAGTTATTAAGAAGCTCTTTAAAGGTTTTAACAAACTCCGGGTCCGTATGCGATGGTGTTGGCTTACTTAAGGCACGCAAGACGGCAGGATCCACGTTTGTGGGACCCGGGATCATGAGAGGCTCTCTCTCGCCCATTTAGATACACCATCGATGGTTGTTGTTAAGTTCGGCGCACGTTTTATCTTTTACGTCTCAACCTCCTGCTAGAAAAACAAAATACTAAAGTTAGGAAGAAGCGGAGCTCAGCAATCGACAGAACAATAGATCGTCATCAACTTTTCGCTTTTAGCTTCGGAAGGCTCTTTCATTTTTCTTCTAAAAGGAGTTCGGCAACCCATTTTGCAGCTTTTTTCACAATTTTTGAACAAGATTTAGAATTTCCTCCTCTGATTTCTTCGTTTTGAAATTCCCATAATAGAATAGGATAATATTTGAAAGAATTTAATTATATTGTGGTGCGTTATCTTTCGTGGATGTTTTTTGCGAAAGCTCTTTTAAGTAAGGGATCCACTAAAGAAATATGGAGTCTGATAAAGAGAATGAGGCTGTGCTTGCTGCTGTTAACCCTCTTTTAGGATGTGGAATTTTCGTTTTTCTTAGAATGCCAAATTCTTGGAAGATTCTCAAAAGTCCTGAGCCGCCTGAATGCCACGCTCTTAGTAAAGAAGCTGTTAAGGGGGGATTTAGGTGGGTGACGTCAGGTTTCACACATGCCCTTCTCTTAAATCAGGAGAAAAATCAAGCATATCCTCTTTTTGTGGAAGTTAGAGAATTCAGAAATGATTTTCAGTCCTTGGAGTTTATTAGAAAGAGATTCAAGAAACTGGATAAGAAAGGTGAAGTCTTGGAAAGGAAACAATTACATGTTGGTGATCATGAGGCTCAATATGCCATATGGATGAGCCGAAAAAAGATGTTTTTAAGGCGTAAAGAGGTGACTTTGGCTCATTTAGAATGTTTGACTTACTGCAGTTTCACAAAGAGGCTCCTTCTTTTTAGGATTTCAAGCAGCCACATTGAAAATTTCATGGAGGACGTTGAAAAAATTCTTTCTATACTGTCTTCCGTCACCTGTCATACTTAGGCTATGCTGTTAATTTTTATCTAACATCTGTTCTACCGCTTTTCCGCAAAGCGAAGCTAAGCTTAAGAGCTGTGGAATGATTGTTTCTTCCATTGCGCAAGAGAGTAGCAAATGCGGCTCTTTATTCGTCATCGACAGTCTTTCTATATGGTCGCTAAGTTTTCTAATTTTAAGAACAATGCTTCTGTTTGAGAGAAACTCTGTGGCTAAACTTGGTGTTGAACAGCATATGAGGAAGCCTTCTGAAAGTTTCTCGTGTTGGGTTTCTTTGAGTTTAGGATTTTTTAATATTTCTTTATGAAATTTACTTCCTCTTTTTATGATTTCCAAAGTGAAGTTCGGAGTAGTTCTGAAGTTTGACTTTATTATGATGTTGTCACGTTTTCCTTCGTATTTAGATATTAGGTGGTAAAGGAATATTTCTCTATTTAATAAAATGGTTGAAACCTCCAGCTTAGTGAATGGGCCAGCTGTAGGTTTACAGCCGATTTTGAAGCCGCTTGACCCAAGGCCTTTAAACGCGACAGACTTGCAGTAAGGTTTTATCTCTCTAGATAGTGTTGCCCAGATTTTCTTTTGGATTTTGTAGTTCCACCTACTTCCCACAGTATACGTAACAGTAAAGAGTATGGCTAGGATCGTGATTATATAGATTTCAAGCATTTTGCATCTCCATTCCATAGCTATTTTAAGCTATATTAAAAGTAGCCTATTACCTTTTAATTTCTGCTTGTATTACTTTAAACCTAAGCGTATTAGTTTATGAAAAGTGCTGATTGCTAATGTTGCGCTACCGCAAATTTTAAGTTTAGAATGGAACACACTATTTGAGAGGAGGAAAGGAAATGGAAGTATACCCAGCTTACTTCGTATTGCTAGGAATAATTGTCTATCTCATCGCCTACTTCGTCTATGCTAAACGTTACGATAAAAACGTATGGAAACCAGACCCCAAAGCCACAACACCGGCTCATATGTACATGGACGGAGTAGAATTCTTTCCATCAAGCAAATACGTCTTATACGGTTTCCAGTTCAAGGGCATAGCTGGAGCCGCACCAATCGTGGGGCCGTTTGTTGCTTTACACTTCGGATGGCTTCCAGCATTGCTATGGATTCTTCTTGGCAACTTCTTCATCGGCTGGATACACGACTATGGGGCACTCTTCACCTCAGTAAGAAGTGAAGGCAAGACCTTAGGACCGTTAACTTATGAGCTAATCAGTCCAAGGGCTAGATCATGTTTGATGGGCTTCTTGCTATTTTACCTAATCACGATAGCAGCAGCCTTCGGGCATGTATGTAGCATACACTTTAATACACATAGCGGTTCTTTGCTTTTCACAATCTTTGTAGTAATAGCTGGAATCATAAGCGGTCTTCTGCTCTACAAGTTGAAAGTTCACATCGGGGCAACAACGATCATCGGAATCATAATAATGATAATCGGCTTGTATGTATCTGCCATAGTGGCTCCGTTTACAGTTAGCTATGACTGGGCTTTATTCATAACATGCATAATATGCTTCATCTCCGCTATCCTACCAATAATTTGGTTCGCTCAGCCAACGAACTATATGGCGTTCTATCCTTGCATTGTAGGCATCATATTACTCCTCATAGGCGAACTTGCGTCCCCAATAACTGGAATATCTATCGCACCGCAACCATTACCAGAAAACTGGTATTACCCATCGCTTACTGTCGGTCCTATTTGGCCTATGTTATGCGTTAGCATAGCATGCGGCGCGATTTCAGGTTGGCATAGTCTGGTCAGTACGTCAGGTAGTGCCAGACAACTTGACTTAGAAACCGATGCGTTGCCAATAGGCGCTGGATCGATGTTAACGGAGGGATTATTAGCCCTTACTTCCTTGGGAGCTTACATGGCGATAACACAGACGGAGGTCGAAGGTCTCGGAATCAAATGGGGAGCGCACACAGCTTTCCCATACGGTGCCAGCAAACTCGTGGCGCCGCTGTTTATGACTACATGGGATAATCCACTTTTGAAAACGTTTTTCTCCGCATTCATAGTGCTCTACGCCATCACAGTGTTGCAATTGGTTATTCGATTCTGGAGGCTTGCACTAACTGAAGTAACGGCTGCAAGACCAGCACTCAGGCTTGTCATTGGAAACAAGTATGTTGGATCAGCCTTGGGACTTGCCATAGGCGCTGCATTTGCTTGGACAGGAGCATGGAAAAACCTGTGGACAATGTTCGGGGGTTCAAACCAGTTAATGGCTGGTTTAGCTTTGCTGCTCGTGAGCATTTACTTGGCAAATGTAAAGAAGCCAACGAAATATACCCTTGGTCCAGCGATATTCATGGTTGTAACGTGCTTACTTGCATTAATTTGGGAGACAGGTATATTTTTCAACGCAATTGCTACAGGAAAATACATTTGGGGCGCTAAACCACCTGCCGCTGAGGTTCAGCTAGCATTCAATTCAGTATTTGGAATAGTAACGCTGATTTTGTTCATACTTGGAATAATAGTGTCATATGAAGGGTTCAAGGCTTTGTCTAGAGCTTGGAAAGCGGAGAAAAAGTCTGAATAAAAACCAACAACCTCCCTTTTTTATGTTGGAAGTTCTCCTGAAATTAATGCGTCAGACACCTTTTTTATCATTTCTAGTCCAGTTACTTCTGTTGGAAACATTGGTATATATGCCCTAACAAGTTCTCCTAAATCCCTTGATATAATCTGCATGTATCCTTGCTGTTCCTTAAACTTGTTTGCCAAATACTCGGTTACCTTGCGACCCCTAACTGTGCTTTCTGGTATAACCATGTTTACAAAAACTCCGCCTACTGGAATATCAAACGCTTTAACCATGCCAATAAATCTCTTAACAACAGCTATTGGCAGAGCTAGTGGAAGCGTAACGAAGAAGAATGCAGTTTTTTCATCATCATTAAGTAGTACTCTGGCTTTTTTCATCCTTTCATTCATGCTTAGCAGATCAGCCATCATAGGATCTTTCTTAATCTCCTCTATAATCTTTTCTTTTCTGAATGAAAGCTTCACCCTAAGTGAGAGGGCTTCCTCTCTGCTTTTCATCATTCTGGTGAGCCATAAACCATAGATTTTACTTAATCCTAAGAGCCTGACAGCGTTGGCTACTGCGGCACAATCGAAAATTATTCTGTCATACTCTTCGCCTTGCTTAATCATGATGTCAACCATATCGTCAAACATCGCTGATTCTTCAAAGGCAGGATTTGTTGTGGCGACTTCGATAAACGGGTCTGGATCGATAGGGATGTCAGCCCACTTCATAAATTCCCTAAGCCTTCTCGCAATCTGCTCCCTATACCTGTTTACAGTTTCAGAAATGTCCACTTCACACGCCCATAAATTATCCATGCCGTTAACAGGTTTTATTTGGCCTCCCCAGAGGTCTTGACCGAAAACGCTTGATAAGGAGTGAACAGGATTTAACGACACTATGAGGGTTTTTTCGCCTTTCTCAGCAAAATGGTATGCTATGCCAGCAGCAGAAATAGTTTTGCCAACTCCGCCCTTGCCGCCTGTAAACATGAACTTCAATTTTGGCTTTGATTCAACAAACTTGATAAAGTTTTCACTCACAAGTGTCACCTCTCTGGCTTCCAACCAAACAGGTCTCCAGCAACCTTGGCTATCATCTTTAAGCCTTTAGGCTCCCTGTCATACATGGGAACAACAGCTCTAATATATGGCTCAAATTTTTCCCAGATGACTTTCACATACCTCTGTTGCATCTCGATTCTATGTTTCAAAAATTCGCTCAGGTCTTTCCTTTTGAGAAGCTCTGGCGGATAAACCATATTCACGATGATTCCGCTTAGGTTCAGTTTCATAGAACCAAACATTTTAAGCGCCCTCTCAGTGTCTAAGATCGCCATCTTCTCTGGGATTAAAACCATAAAGAACGCTGTTCTCTTAGAGTCTGTTAAGATACTGCTGAAGAAGTCAAGCTTCTCCCTTATCTCAGTCAACTCATTAAGTATAACGTCTTCCCTTTCTGCCTCGGTTCTCCCTTTAAGTGCAGCCATAGCTTCATCATATTCGCGAGCCTTCATCCTAGCCTCTGTGATTTTGTCTATCCAAGCGTCTAATATGAGCGCCATACTAACCATGCGGATGCCGTGACCAAAAGGAGGCATGTCAAAAACGTAGTAGTCATAATCCTTTTTTGCCATTAACTCAGCCATAGCGTCATAGGTTGCAGACTCATGCATGGCTGGCTCAGCTGCCGCAGCCTTAATATATTCATCAATTTCTTTAGGCAGCTCCTTCAAGTTGTACATGTCCAGTATTTTATTTCTGACACTCTCTTGATACTCCTTAACCCTCCTGTCAGAATCTATTTCAAGCACGTGCAAGTTTTGAGCGAAAGATTGTATTCCCTTGCCATATATGTCGCGTTCAAATATGTCGCTAAGCGATGCTTGAGGGTCTGTGCTAAAGCATAGGGTGCGTTTACCCTGTTCAGCGAGCCAGTGGGAAGTGGCTGCACTGAAGGTTGTTTTGCCAAGTCCCCCTTTACCAGCAAAAATGATGCAGTTAAGTTCAGGTCTTTTCTCAAAAAACTCTTTCATAGTTTCAGGCATTTTAATTCCTTCCGTTACCTTGAAGTGCCTTTAGTAAAGCGAATCTGTGAAATCTCTTTCTCTGAATAGTCTTCTCCGCCAAGACTTTATGTTTGGGACTGCGTATGGAAGCAGCTTTAACGAGTAGTATGGTGGAAGCAATGGTATGCCAAGCATGTCGCCGAGTGTAATTAGCATAAATAGATGTTCAAGATACATTCTCGTCTTCAGCGCGTACCTGACCATGTCATGCATGGCCATGCCGTAAACAAGGTCTTTAACAGCTCTTTTCGCTTCAGACTCCTTTTTCTTTTCTTCGCTCATAAGTTTTCACCTTCAATTAGTATAATAAGATTCGCTAAGATAAAGTTTACTTCAATTTCTCAGTTATATCCTTCTCACTAAGCATAAAATGCATCCACGTTTCGAGCGTGGGAACCACAAAAGGAAGCAACCTAAATCTATAAAAAGGAGAGATTGGATACCCGAGCATGTCCCCTAACGTGACCAACATCAACAAATATTCTTCAAACACCTTCCTTTCTTCTAAACTTTTGTACATGTCATATGTTGTTGCTCCGAAAAGAAAACCTTTCAACGCAGACCAAAACTTGTTCGTCCCATTGCTGAATCGCAAATTCAGGCCTCAAATAAATATTTAGAGCACATAAGATAAATCCTTTGCAGTAGCATCTTAAAAAGAAAACCGCAAAGCACTCATCCAACTAAGCCTATTCCATCAGGCTAATTCAACTTTTTGTAAAAGTCTTAATAGGCATTGCTTAACTTTCTTCTTCGAGTATGGCTTCCCATATTCCGAATCCGCCCACTATTTCGGGACGTTTAACAGGGTTATACCATCTCTTCGTGCCAACTTTTACCCTCATTTTCCATCCGAAGGATTTCGGTTCCTTTTCTAGTTCAAGCCTTCCTCTGAAATCGATTGGATGGTTCGCCACTAGCAGCTTGTCAGAGAAAACGTCTACGTAAAACCAGCCTTTCGGATGGTAATAGATTTGTCTATTAGATGCGGCCGAGGAAAGCGTTGCTCTCCTACGGGAAGGAATTAAATTCTTACGCGCTGTTTGGTTGGGTTCACCGATTGCAAAGCCACCCGTGTCAAACTATCCGGCGGTTGCTTCGGGTCTTAACGTTATATTCGGACTAGTTGGGCTGATGCTTTTCATCTTGGGCTTAGTTGTGGCATACGACGCTACCAAAGCCTACAGCAGAGTAAAGAAAGGAGAAGGAAAATAACATTTCATTATCTCCCCTCTTATTTGATTTCGTTTTGAAAATTTTTTAGAATAATGCTGAGATTATAAACCAAACTCCGAAACATGTCAAAGTTACAAAGCAAAAGCCGAACACTATTTGTTGCACTTTCTTGTTCCAGAAACCTCTCGACTTAAAAACCATGAAGCCAACAAAGCTGTCCCAGCTTAAGTCACAAAGCCAATGAGCCGTAGCAAGCATTAGAAAGCCCAAGAAACCGAAGATCATAGAATTCATTATTAAAGTTGCACCCACCGTTATCCACCACAAAAAGAAATAAGGGTTCGTGCAAGTTGTGAGCAAGCCAGCGACAAAAGAGCCGTGCTTAGATTCTTCAGTCACTCCATCTGTGGGGTTTTTAACGGTTTTGAACATTTACAAGCCCATGTACAAGAGGATTAAGCCTCCGATGAAACCGATTATTCTCCGAACTGTGGATGTAAAAAACTGTGTAAAACCGAAATATATGAGAAACATCAATGGAAACTCTATTGCACCGTGTCCAAGAGCTATTAAGACTCCTGCAACTTTGCTTCTGTAGCCCTTTGCAACAGTTACGGCGAAAACCGGTCCAGGCATCATCACACCCGAGAGAGACACGAAAACCACAGAGAGTAGAAAAGAAAGTAAGTTTACCTCCAATTACTTTCACCAACTCCGTTTAAAATTTTCAATAAGATCTTCTTGCATCCTTATTATTTCAACGCTGTCTTTAGCTCTTGCATAGCTCTCCAGCCTCTCCTTGTTCAAGTCTAGGAAAGTGTGCCCCCACTTGAAGATTGAAAGCAGCTTACGGGCTTCCTCCTTGAACCCGGCGATATACAAGGCTGCCGCTAAGGATTCAACGGTGCTAAGCTTAGTCAGTTTACCAAAGTTAACGGGGTTTCCAGCAACCAAAACAGGCAAGCAACGGGAGGTGCCTCTCACATGTTTGCTTAAAACCTTCTCCGCGTGCTCCCAGCTGCAGTCCAAGGCGGCTAACCCAAAGTCTTCAACGCGCTCTCTATCAGTTGGAGAAAAAGCAATCTTTGAGAAGGGATTAAGCACAACAGCCCTTTTAGGCAAAAATTTAATGTGGTAAACCAAGCGGATCAATCCGTGACGCCTAAGCTTTAAGGCTGTACACTTCTTAGGGTCACATTGTCCAGCGTGGTAAAC